>Ga0138256_10000056_pt1 | contig 140226 bp, 126 predicted proteins | sample KNB2016incub_MG_FD_105486 | JGI IMG/M metagenome (GOLD analysis project Ga0138256, IMG submission 105486) | Active sludge microbial communities from wastewater in Klosterneuburg, Austria - KNB2014incub_MG | ecosystem: Engineered > WWTP > Activated sludge > Unclassified | place: Austria... | reverse complement strand
GGGATTATTATATCCATAATTATAAGGTGTCCATTTGCGGCTTTGCTCGGCTAAGGGATCAATGTTTTGCCAGCGCCCAATTTGATGATTATATAAGCGGGCACCGTAATCATATTCTTCTAAGCCCGACCCATCGGCAAACTCATGGCTTTGTTCTTCTTTGCCATTATACCTGTAGCGGTTTTCTGCAGCGCCCATCAGCGCCTTAGTACTTATGCCCGCCATAGCCAAACCAAACGGGTAATAATGGGTTTCTTCCAGAATATGCCCGGCGGTATGCGTTACCTTTAAATTGTCAAAGAACACGTCTATATTATTGCTCTCGTTGCTGGTGTAAATATACAAATACCCGTTTTTAGAAACTGTTAAATTTGATTTTATGTGTATGGTGGTAGCGCCGCTATTGCCTACCTGTTCGGCGCCGCCACCGGTGTATTTTAATTGTTCATCTAATAAAATCCAGTTTATATAAGCTTTTGGCTTAGCGCCAGGCGCCGGCTGATTGCTTAAAAAACTGGTAATGGCGTTGCCTAAACCACTGCTGCTGTTTTGCAGTTCTGTGGTAGTGGCTTTTACGCCCTGCTGTACCAGGCCGCCGCTAAGGGCATTTAATAATAAACTGGCTATATCATTGGTACCCTGTGTGGGTGTACTGTTACTATTCCAGCCACTTGCCACCCGTATATTATAACTATCACCGGCCATAACTTTTAATAATATGGCAGGGCCAATCTTTTGGGCTACGCCATCATTCTTAAGTTTGGCCACTTTATGATTTACACTAAAATCCTGGTCATTAAACCAACTGGGCTTATCTGCCTGGGTGATACTTAAATTTGAATAAAAAGTCTCTTCGTATGAAATAGAATCCACTTCCATAGTGGCATAAGGGTATGTTTTTACTTTTGTTTCTTCGGTTATTACCATACGCACATTGCCTAAATGGTCCCGCAGCATATAATCGCTCACCCAGGCGCCAGGGGCATTTTCCCTAAACCGCCCTTCTTCGTGAGCTATAAACTGGAGTGTATCGCTTCCCGTGGTACTGGTAGTATGCCTTTTTTGATAAACAAAACCGCCAATATAAGTGGTGGTGGTTACAGCGCTGCCCTCAGTAACTTTTTTCATGAGCTTTACTCCCAAGGCATCATAGGTATATACAATGGTTCCTTTTACATTGGCACCGCCCGCATCTTTACGTATGGTAATACTTTCTGCAAGGTTCATAAAATTATATACAATGCCATTGGTACCGGAGTTCCCAATGTCTTTATTCAAGTCTTTTAGCAGGTTGCCATTGGCATCGTAAGTATAATCAACCGTTGTACTGGTTTTAGATTGTACCGGGTGCAGGGCGCTGGTTTTAAAATCACCCAAAAGGCTAGTTGCCAAATTGTTTGCATCTATCACATTCAGTAATTGATTGGTATTTGCAATATAATTATAACTCAGGTTATCAATTTGTGTACTTACACCGGCTTTAAAACCCCATTGCTGCATTTTCTTGATATTGCCGCCTGCATCGTATGCGCTTGTATAATTACTACCATCGCCCATCTTAACTGAAAAATTTAACCCGGCAGTTTGGTTAAAACTACCCCCGGTAAATTGGGTGAAATCAGCCTTTAAAAGACGCCCCGCATTATCATAACTGTAATCATACTTTCGTTTTTCACCATCTCCCCTGCTTTTCCAGGTAGCGCCTGCTACCTGGCCATTGTAAAACACGCTTGTATAGGTTTGGCCTGTGAGTATATTTTGGTTGTTGTCAAATGCCAACTCGTAACCAAAATACTGCCCACCCCCGGTTGGAAACTGGTCTTTTATAAAATCACGGTTTACACCAATATTACGACCTTGTATATCGTAATTGTAATTCAAATACTCTAATGCAGAGCCGCCATTGGGTAAAAGTTGTTTTTGCTTTACCTGGCCCAGTTCATTGTATGTAATAGATGAAATTGTTTTTAGTCCGGTTCCGTTTATATTTTTTTGAATTGCTGTAATCCTGGCGGCATGGTCGTAACTCATTTTTGTAAGTACAGTGTAATTTAAAACGGGCGTACCTAATTTTTGATGTGCCAGATGGCTACTTAAAACTTTACCACTAAAGCTGTATTGTTGTGTACCAATATCTGTACCGCCTGTTATATTGGTACTTTTAGTTTGGATGCAACGATTATATACATCATAAACCGGCATGTTAAAAAGATAGGTAGTACTATTTAAAACCATTATTTTAGTTCCGGTAACCATACCCCTTGTGTTATTTGACTGGGTTAAGGCTTCAGCATAATCCGGAGCTGTACCGGGAGACATATTAAAATTACCACTACTTATGTTTGTTGTGGTTAAGCCTGTGGTAAATGGGTTCCCATTAATAGCAAGCCAATTATAATCGTCATAATAGGTTTCTTTTAAAATAGTATATACGCCGCTTAATACCGGGTAGTTGCTACTGCCCGCTGCTGCTGCAACTATATCCTGATCACTCATAGTAGTGGTAATTAACCCACTCTTTACCGGCCGGCTTTGTGCATCATACAAAATGAAAGCCCATTGTGATGTAGCCCTCATACGGGCATCCTGTACCATACATATTCTTCCCCATTGATCATAAACTGTGTATGTTTTACCAGCACCCGGTACTTGTTTTATTGTTTGCCTTTGCTTATTGTCATAAAAATATTTATAACACAATCCATTATAAAGTGTGGGAACTGCTGCAAAATTCCAATTTACAGTCTGCAAAACTTCTACGGCTTTTGGGGGTACTACAGCCCTAAGATTACCCGATTCATCATAAATATAATAAGTACAAAGCCAACCTGAATGGCCCTGAGCCGGCGAATTGCTTATTTGTTGCTTTACCAAAACCAACTGGCCTTGTTCGTTTTTGTAACTTACAGATTTTATACCCTGCTCATCTATTACCTGGGTAACCCATAGGGAGCCAGGTACATAAAACAATGCTGAAGCCGGAACATCATCTTCATTATTGATAGCAATAGTCCATAGCCTTACACTATCTGTATTAATATTTGCTCTGTCTTCAATGATCTTTCCACGGCTTGTTCCAGCATAAAGATTACCTGGGGCTGTTTGTTTTATTGTTTTATTTAGAGGTGAGGCATCATAATAAGTTTTTCCGTAATTGTAATTTTCGTCTGGAAATAAAGATTTATAAAAAGCAGAATCTTTAGTAAGCGCATTGGTTTTAAACAAACCGTTATTGAAATTGGCATCGGTTTGTACATAAGACATGTATTGAGCAGAAGGCAACCCAAAATTATCATAATAAATGGGTTGTACTAAATCATTTTTTAGTGGGCTTGCCTGCCTGGTTACTTTTTGTATAGGCCTACCCAAAGGATCAGAATACAAAGTGGAGATTATGATTTTTTCTACCGCCTGATTTATAGTTACTAAGCTAGTATCAGATGTAGGAAACAGGGGTATAAGTTCTCTTTGATATTGTGAGGAAACAATAGGGTTGTATTGTGATAATGGGGAAGATTGCTGAGCAAGGCTATTTTGGGGAGATAGCATCAAATATAAGAATACGGGAATACTAAATTTAAAAGCTCTAAAATATCTTACTCGTAAGGATAACTCAGAATTCAAATTTTTCTTCAGTTTCAAAGAATCAATTTTATTAACTCTTATTAAATTTTTAATTGTTCCCATTTTGATTTTATGATCAATTATTAAAAGCATAATGAAAATTTATAAGGTACAAATTCAGGGTTTATTGTAGTATAGCATCAATAATTTTTGCATCTAATGGTTCTATAGCAGGAGAAAAAACCCCTATTAATAAACCATCTTCATTTACTAGATACTTTTGAAAATCACCATCTACATGTTGACTTATCATATCATTCTCTAACTTATCAGTAAGCCATTTATATACAGGCTGTATTTCACTTCCTGTAACAGGGGCTTTTGATGCTAATTTAAAACTCACATTATAATTGGTAATACAAAAGTTTTTAATCCCTTCATTTGACAAAGGTTCATGTAAAAAACTGTTACTCGGAAACCCAATAATTACAAGTTTATTTGCATATTGGGATTGGAGTTGTTCAAGCCCGGCAAGTTGGCTTACCCTTGCACTACCACTTGCTATATTCACAAACAATATTTTTTTCCCGATATTTCTATATTGATCCACAGTTTGGTTATTACCATCTATATCAGAATATTGTAAATCATAAAATGAAGTTGCTAAAACAAAAGGCAAGAGGAAAAATAATTTTAACATAAAATAATATTTAATAAATTATAAGGGTATTACACAGGTAATTGGGCAAGAGCTTGTATTCTGTGTTACATTAATGTCTGCACTCTGAGATCCATCTGTAAAACAATATCTATATGTACAAAACCAATAATAATTAGTACCCACTTTTCTGTAAACAGATGATGTAACAGATAAAATACCTCTTTCACATTGCCCAAATACAATCTTAAGTTCAGGCCTTCCAATAGCATTTTGGCAACTACAATCCAATCTTACCCCTGTCATTTTGTACTTAACCCTGTATGAATCACTAAATGGATTATTATCAACGACAGTGGAATCAATATCGCCGGGATTACCTAATGAGCATTCATACCCATCAGCTACCCACTGGGGCGCCCTGCTTATCGTCATTATAGTATCAGTATATTCAAGTTTTTTCAAAATATTCCTGTCCTTATTTCTTATAAACTGGAGGCGGCCCAGCTTGTCATATTCGTTATAAACAATATTATTTGTTACATCTGCGCTACTCATAACACCTACAAGAGGTTCATAAGTGTTTGTCGTCATATTTGCATCTACAGGATGCAGCCTGAGTTCATCAATCAAACCAATTCCAGATACTGTTACTGTACTTATACCAGAGAGCTTAACAGTGTACAAATTCCATCCTTGATGGGTTTCCAATACTGCACTTACACCAGTACCATTAACAGATGCAGTAGCACCCGATTTCAACCAAAGGCTTAAAATGTATTGTTTTGCAGTATTTAAGCCCGACCGAATGATTGATCCATTACTTAAATTATAACTCTTTTTACCAGTTATAGATGCAGTTAAATCACGTGCAGTACTAGGCACTGTCCAGTATCCATTCAACTTTGATTCAAAACTTGTATAAGCAATTTCATTTTGTAAGGCATTGCTTATTGAAGCAACTGTATAATTATTCTCGTAACCTTTTATAACAGATGTACTCTGCCCCGTTTGAATGCTTTTTGATTCAATTAAATCTCCCTTTGAATCATAGCCTACAAATTTTGTTTGGGGTGCAATGAACGTATAATTTCTATTCAGCTTAGCTGGATTAAACAATCCAATTTCTGTTTGCAAAATTGGTTTTTTACTTTCCAGCATAAAAACGGTATCGGGTTTCACGTTCCCTGATGCTAATATTTGATAGGATGTAATACCAGCAGCTATCATCCGGGGATTTGCGTCACCTACTATCCAACTTTCACTACTTATTACATTATTAATATAGCCACTATCTCTTAGTTTTCCTATTGCACCACCTAAAGTATAATTATATGGATAATAGTTTCTATCTTCTTTTAACAACCCCCGGCTTTTATCATAATTACTGATAACTTTAATTACATTATAATTCGTGTCATAAAAATATTGTTTATACGATGCATGATAGCTGCCATTTTGATGAAAAGTTGTATCATAACTATAACTTAATTTTGGCTGTCCATTTTGTAACCAATAAAATTCACCAATATATTTATATTCTTTTGCCGTATTATTATTATAAGGGTCACCATAATAAATAATTTGATCCTGGCCAAGTTTAAGCGACTTTACATTGTCATTTTGATAAATTGTTGTATCAAACAAGTATATATTCTTAGTTTTTTTCTTTAGGCTCCCTACACTATCATAAGCAAGAATAGTTTTTGGTAACCCAAGCCCCCAACTCCTTAAATTAGCAGGAGTAGATCATTTGACAACCCCCAATTGCATCGGAGAATTAAAACAACAAATACAGCTTTAAAGCGTTCCCAACAATTACCAAAATAAGTATAAATATTATTTCATTTTAAGCTAACAGATGAATTTATATTTTTTCTCAAACTAAAAAATACAAAGTGAAACACTTGTTATTGGCATAACAATGCAATCAATGCCCAAAATAATAGCAATACTCCCATAAATCAGCCCTAAACGAATAAAGAAAATTACTTTTTGGCGTTCAGCTATTAGCGAGTAAATTTGCAGTGATTTTTTATAAAAAAACACAGTAAAATTATGGCATACGACGTAATCGTTTTAGGAAGTGGCCCGGGTGGCTACCCCGCTGCAATCAGGGCTAGCCAGCTTGGTAAAAAAGTTGCAATTGTAGAAAAAGAAAGCCTGGGTGGTATCTGCCTGAATTGGGGATGCATCCCTACCAAAGCTTTATTAAAAAGCGCTCAGGTGTTTGATTATGCCAAACATGCCGCTAATTACGGCATCCAGGTAGGTGAGGTTTCCCAGGATTTTGGTGCTGTAATAAAACGAAGCCGGGGCGTGGCAGATAAAATGAGCAAAGGCGTTCAGTTCTTAATGAAAAAGAATAAGATTGAAGTGATCATGGGCACCGGAAAACTAATTGCTGCCAACAAATTAGAAGTAACGGCTGCAGACGGAACCAAACAAACCCTGGAAGCTAAAAATATCGTTATTGCCACAGGGGGCCGTGCAAGGCAATTGCCCAGCATGCCCGTAGATGGTAAAAAAATAATTGCTTACCGGGAAGCTATGGCATTACCGGAACAACCCAGGAGCATGATCGTTTGCGGAAGCGGCGCTATCGGCAGCGAATTTGCGTATTTCTATAATAGCCTCGGTACTAAAGTTACCATGGTAGAATTTATGCCCAGGCTCGTGCCCGTAGAAGATGAAGAAATAAGTAAAGAATTGGAGAAACAATTCAAAAAACAAGGGATGACCATCTTAACATCCAGTGAAGTAACAAAAGTAGATACCAGTGGTAATGGCATAAAGGCTACCATTAAATCGGCATCGGGTGAACAGGTAATAGAAGCCGATATTTTATTGAGCGCTGTTGGCGTAGTGGCAAATATCGAAAATATAGGATTGGAACAATTGGGCATTAAAACAGAAAAAGGAAAAATAATAGTGGATGCGAACCAGCAAACTAATATTGCAGGTGTGTATGCTATTGGCGATTGTACCCCCGGCCAGGCCCTTGCCCACGTGGCTTCTAAAGAAGGGATCAATGCTGCTGAACACATTGCCGGACTTAAAATAACACCCATGGATTATAACAATATTCCGGGATGTACTTACTGCACACCCGAAATTGCCAGCGTAGGGTTTACTGAAAAAGCAGCAAAAGATGCAGGATACGAAATTAAAGTAGGTAAGTTTCCTTTTATGGCAAGCGGTAAAGCAAGTGCTGCAGGCGCTACCGAAGGTTTTGTAAAAGTAATTTATGATGCTAAATATGGTGAATTCTTAGGATGCCACATGATTGGCATGAATGTAACAGAACTCATTGCTGAAGTAGTGGTAGCGAGGAAACTGGAAACCACTGCACATGAAATCTTAAATGCCGTTCATCCTCATCCTACTATGAGTGAAGGTATTAAAGAAGCTACTGCTGTAGCATATGGAGAAGCCATAGATATTTAAACAATACATAAAGATTTTATACAGCCGGTTTTTACCGGCTTTTTTTATTCCATTTTTAAAATGGCATTGCCAATACTGCATTGCAGGCACCGTTTATGGTTGCAATATTCATTTTTTAATTGCAGGTAAGCCTGGCTTTCACTTGCTTTTGCGCAACGCAGACCCAGGTTTTTAAAACCGGTTGTAATGCTGTTTTTTTCTGTGGGCAATTGCTGCATCCAGGCAATAGCTTTCTCTTTTATTTTATCATTTTGATGATATTGGCCGTAAGCATATAAAATGGGTATCACGGTATTGATGAGTATCCCATCAACCATTTGCCTGCCGAGTTTCTTTTCTTTATATGGCGTTTCTTCTGCAAACCGGTAATGATAATGCCAATAATCATTTGCCGTAATGGAAAATAATTGCTGTACCTGCTGCAGGTTGCCTGCCTCTAATATTTTAGAAAATAGTTTTTGGCTTTCATAAACCAATACCGCTAACTGTGCCAGCCTGATGGTTGGAAAATTAGCCGGGCGCATCCTTAAGAAATGAACAGGCAGTTCAATGTACTTTAATGCATATTTTTTATTTAAGAACTGGTATTCTTTGTAAAGCATATTTTTATAATCATCCTGTACATCGGTTGATAATAACCCTGCCTGCCCCATGAGTAAGGCTTCTATCTGTATTAAATTGTGTTTATGTTTTGCCAGTAAAGAAATGGGCAAAGAATCTGCAATGGCCTCAAAGGCGCTCTCATTCACTTTGGTACCCAGGCTCCGGCAAAGGGTTTGCCAAAACACTTCTTCCCAATGTGCCTTATTTTGGGCAAGGGATGCTAAAATACGTACAGACCTTTGTTGCAGCCGCTCTGCAAGCATACTATCTAACCGGCTAATAAGAATAATTTCGGGTACCTGTGCAATATGTTTTTCGCAGGGTATAAATCCTTCTTCCAGCATCAACTGTTCATACTTTTTTAAAAATAATAAAGTTACCCTGCCACCCAGCACTAAAGTTGGGAAAGGTAAATTCAAATCAGCATCGTGTTGCCATACCACGTGCAGGATAATGTTTTTATAATTGGGATCATCATCATGCTTATGCAATTTCCATTGAGAACTTAAAACATGTAATTCAATATTACCGGCCCAGGTAGTACCTTTGGTTTGTATCCTGGCATTTAAAAAATCGGGGCCCTGGTTTTTATTTAAACTACCGGGATGTAGAATTTGTACAGGTTCCCCATCTTCCGTTTGTAAATGGGAAAGATCAAAATGGCGAAACTGCCAGATAAATTGGAGTAATTTTTCAGTCATGGGCAGGAATCTTTCTGAAAATTACAAATAATTTAAACTTAAATCAAAAACTTATAAAGAAGCCAGGGCCTGCATAACACGGCTCACGGGAAGGCCCATTACGTTGTAAAAATCTCCTTTAATGGCCTTAATGCCAATTACACCGATCCATTCCTGTATGGCATAAGCGCCTGCTTTGTCATAAGGTTTATAATGATCTACATAAAATTCAATTTGCTCCCGGTTTAATGAATGAAATGAAACAATGGTTTCGTCGGCAAATGATATTTCTTTTTCTCCATACCGAATCACCACACCGGTAGTTACAGTATGATGGGTACCAGACAATAATTGTAAAAAATAAATCGCCTCTTCCCGGTCTTTTGGTTTTCCCAGAATGCGGCCTTTACATACCACAATCGTATCGGCGGCCAATACCGGAATATTTTCATTTAATTTTTTTAAAACAGCAAGGGCTTTTTGCCGGGCAATATAGATGGCAGTTTCAGATGGGGATAATTCGCCGGGCGCTTCTTCGGGGCTATTGCTTACAATGACTTCAAAGTTTTGATCGGCCCACTCCAATAACTGCTTTCGCCTTGGTGAAGCTGAAGCTAAAACAATTTTTTGCATTTTTATTATTTGAGGATCAGAAAGAATAACATGGATAATATGCCGGCCAGCATCACCAGCTTTAGCATGGTACTTATTTTATGATATGCTCCCGGTACCGAAGCTTTACCCAGGGCCACGAGGATCATAAAAAGCGGTGTTACTACGGCAATGGCTATATACAGTGCTGCTCCCCACCAACCACTTAACCCGGTATAGATCATGATAGCCGTGAGCACCCCGATACATACCACCAACCAAATGGCTGTATATACCTTAGCGGCTGGTACACCCCATACAATAGGCATGGTACGGCAACCATATTTTAAATCTCCATCCATGTCTTCGAGGTCTTTTACCGCTTCTCTTACTACTGATAATAAAAATGCAAAACCGGCATAGAGGATGGCAAATTTATAAAGCCTTTTTACATCCAATGCCAGGTCTGGCGATTGCCATTTACCAATACCCGTACCCACAAAAAAATATATTACGAGTATTACCCAGGCCGTTAATAACGAAATAATAATATTGCCCCACAAGATTTTCTTTTTAAATGTAGTGCTATAAAACCAAAGCAATATTATACTAGCTGTATTGGCAAAAAGGATATGTAATTTCCTGGTTTTATAACTTATGTAAGCAGTTAACAGGATACCCAGGCCAGATAGGAACCAATGCCAGATAATGGCCCACCTGCGCTTAATCACTTTATCTATCACTACCTTTTTAGGTTTATTAATGGCATCAATATGAAAATCGAAATAATCGTTAATAATATACCCTGCCGCCGCAATACAAACTGATGCCATTACCAACAACCAAAATAAAACATCAAATGACGATGGAAGCGGAAATTTCAACATGGGCGTAAATACACAAAAATAAAACAGGCATTGAGTAAGGATAATAAAGAAAAGATTTGGCCAGCGAATGAGTCGTAAAAATGCAGCAATTAATCTCATTTGGTAAAAATAGGGAAAACTCTATTGAGAAGCGATGGGTGAGTCGTGCATCCAATGGCTGTTAAGTTTTAGTACTTTTTCAATCACATCCCTTACACAGCCTTGTCCGCCATTAAATGGAGAAATATAATGTACCATTCCCTTTACTTCAGGAACCGCATCAGCAGGGCAGCAGGGAACGCCTACTATTTGCAAACAGCCTAAATCGGGCAGGTCGTCACCCATAAATAAAACCTCTTCGGCACGCAAATTTAATTTTTTTATATACTCTTGTAAAGTAGCCACCTTATCTATAATATCTGCATATACATCATTTACTCCCAATAAAGCCAGGCGATGGATTACTGCAGTTTGGCGGGCCCCGGAAATTACCAATATCTGGTACCCTTTTTTTATGGCCATTTGTAATGCATAGCCATCTTTAATACTCATTTTACGTACTTGCTGCCCATCATCCAGTACAAGTATATTGCCATCAGTTAAAACACCATCAATATCAAAAACAAAAAGCTTAATGGGTTTAAAATCTGAAAGCATATTCATGAATTTTTTATTTTTGATTATCCCGCCATTCGTAAACCCAACTGCTTTGTATCATTTCCAGGTGCCCTTCATTGCTATCTTCCGGCTTGCCTTCAAAATGCGGAAGGGAAAGTACCCACTTATGCAGGTCAGTAAAACGAATACGGTAAATTTTGCCCTCGCCAAATTCATCTCCAAATTTTTCATATAATTTTTGGGCGATATCCTCATAATCATTCCAATGAATGGGGGGTTCATAACTCATAAATATAATCAATTTTTAGTATAAGTGAAAGATTTTTTAATATCCCTATATGCATTAGCACTATTTAATTATTCGCCCAAAAACTGGGTTTGGTCCGGTAATCTTACAATGATTTCGCCGGAACCTTTTTGCAAAACACATTGGCATCCTAAACGGGAATTCAACCGGGGATTGATGGCCCTGTCAATAAAATCTTCTTCTGCATCACTCAGTTCTTCCAGGTGATCTTCACCTTGCTCTACGTATAAATGGCAGGTACTACAGGCACATACACCACCGCAATTATGATGCAAATCAATATCATTTACCAGGGCAACTTCTAAAATAGATTGGCCATCTTCTACATTATTAATTGTTATAGGTTCTATCCCTTTCTGTTCAAACTTAAAGGTAATCGTGTACATAAGTGCAAATTTCGGTTTGCATTCTCAATGGAGATTACTATTTGCGAAAAATATTAAGCAATAATTATTAAAACAATAGTTTATTTTGCAATATCTCCTTGAAAACATCTTCTTATACCATTTAAAAATATATCCTGTATGAAGTTTCACCATATTTTAATAATCTTGTTTTATTTTTTTACCATCAATACAAGTTGTAAAAGTAAAAATAGCAAACTGGCAGCTCAAAATGATAGCATTAAGCTTCATGCCCCGGTAGTAGATACCATGGATAAGGCCCGGCAATTAAAAGCGCCCGTGATTAATATAGAAGATACCGTTACAGCAAAACAATATATTATTTATACCAAAGACAGTGCGGCTAATATTGCAGGGGTGAGTAAGAAAATCGCAACTAGTTTATCTGGCTTAAGTAGTTTTTTAAAAACAAATAAAATGAAAGCGGTTGGCCCGCCCATGGCCTGGTATAAAACAAATAAAGCCCCATATTTTTTTGAGATAGGGTTACCTGTGGCAAAGAAACCAGCCAAACTAATGAAAGCTTTTTTTGTAAAAGAAATAGGAGCCGATAGCGCCCTGGTTGCTCATTTTTTTGGGCCCTACGAAATTACGGGTGTCGCTTATGATGCATTAAAGGAAAGGTTAGTTTCACAAAACAGGAAAGCTGTATCGGCACCCTATGAGATTTATGTGAGTGACCCGATAGATGAAAAAGGGAATTTAAAAAATCCCTATAAGGTACAAACCGATATTGTGATGCCTTATAAGAAAATAAAATAATTCTTATGGGTTCATGATACTATCTGTAATACGCAAATAGGTAGTGCGTAATTTAGGATAAGGATTTAATAAACGTAGATGCTTATCGAGTGTTTGAATATCTTTTCTTATAGCCGGGCCTGTTTGAACATCAGCAGGAGAAAATAAAGTGGCCCGTTGTGCAGTTTCCAGGATCAGGGGATGTAACATGGCAAAATCTACTCCCTCATCGTTACAGAATTGCTCTGCTATTTTATACATATAATTTGTAAAATTACTTGATATTACGGCTGCCAGGTGCAGTTTACTCCGTTCATCATCATTTGCCCGCTTCACATGGGGAGAAAGTGTTTTGGCAAACTCATCAATAAATTTATACATTTCATCTGTTGATCCATCTACTAAAAAAGGAATCTCCGGAATCGTTGTCATTTCTTTCCGTAAGGTTTGTAAAGGATAAAGCACGCCATATACATCGGCATACTTTTTTAAAATTTCTATTGATACAGAACCTGAAGTATGCACTACGGGTTTATTCCAGCTTTTTACATTGGCATATATATTATCCAGGCCTGAATCTGATACGGATAATATTACCAGGTCGCAATCAGGCACTATCGGTTGCTTGCAATGAGAATAAGTGCATTTTAATTCTTCGGCAAGAATGCCTGCATTTTCAATATGTGGGCTAATAACATGGGTAACGGTATGGCCATTTTTTATGATAAGCCTGCCTAGTACCGTGGCTACGTTTCCGGAGCCAATCAATACAATCTTCATAAGCAATAACTTTGGAACATGAAAATACAAAAAAATATCATTTATAAGTACATTCGAACAAAACTCTATTTTTTAGACGCATTCGGCAGCCAATATAGCGGTGCTTATGCATTTAAATTATTTTGTACACCCTATACCCGTTATCAAGGTAAGGGTACTGATATATTTAATAAAGGGGAACAACTGCAGTTTCAATTAGAAAAATGTAAAATTTCTGGTTGCCGGATCAATTTGAACCAATCAAAAAAAGCCTTGATTCTTCATGGGTTTTCATCCAGCTATCATAAGTTTTCTAATTATGCCGAAGCGCTCGTGAAGAAAGGCTACCAGGTATTGGCATTTGAAGCGCCTGCTCATGGAAAAAGCGAAGGAAAAAGAGTAAATGCTCTTGATTATAGTAAAATGATAAAAAAAATTATTGAACTATATGGGCCCATTGATACTTATATAGCTCATTCATTTGGCGGGTTGGCGGTATGTCTTGCTTTAGAGGAAACCCCTACCCCAATGAATGATACAAAACTTGTATTAATAGCCCCAGCCACTGAAACCACTAGCGCCATAGAAGGCGCTTTCAATATTTTAAAATTACCACAGCAAAAATTTAAAGATGCCTTACGGGAAACAATTTTAAGAAAAAGCGGGAAACCGGCTCAATGGTATTCAGTAAGAAGGGCTTTAAAGCATATTCAGGCACAAGTAATATGGGTACACGACCAGGACGATTTTATTACCCCATACCGGGATGCACAAAAAATTTTGGAAGACCATCTACCCCATGTTCATTTAATAACAACAAAGGGGCTTGGGCATCAAAAGATTTATAAAGATAAAGACGTACAAAACCTGGTGATGGAATACCTTTAACAACTCATGATTTTACTTATTGCGGCCAGTTCATTAATTTGGGTGGTTAAACCAAATAAAAAGGCCATAAAGCAATAAAAAGGCAATGAAAATTTTGATTTTTTAATTTTAAACTAATATTGCAGAAATCTTATTATGTTTTTTGGGCCTTCTTTCACAAGGATAAAGAATAAAATAAGGAGAGAATAATATACGGATTATGGCAAAAAATTTATTGATAGTTGAAAGTCCTGCTAAAGCAAAAACCATCGGCGCAATCCTCGGGAAAGACTTCGAAGTAAAAAGTTGTTTTGGCCATATCAGGGATTTGGAGAAAAATGACATGGGCATAAATATTGAAAATAATTTTGCCCCAACCTATATTGTACCCCCCGAAAAACAAAAAGTAGTACAGGAACTAAAATCACTTGCTAAAAAAGCAGATGAAGTATGGCTGGCATCGGATGAAGACAGGGAAGGAGAAAGTATTAGCTGGCATTTGGCAGAAGTATTAAAGCTAAACCCCGCCACTACCAAAAGGATCGTTTTTCATGAAATCACTAAACCCGCCATACAAAAAGCGGTGCAAAACCCACGTACAATTGATATGAACCTGGTAGATGCACAACAGGCACGCAGGGTGGTAGATCGTATTGTGGGCTTTGAATTAAGCCCGGTATTGTGGCGTAAAATTGGTATGCAGGGTGGCTTGAGTGCAGGAAGGGTACAAAGTGTAGCCGTAAAACTGATCGTAGAAAAAGAAAGGGAAATAAATGCCTTTACCGCTACCAGTAGTTTTAAAATAGAAGGCTTGTTTACTGCTACCGATTTAAACCATAAAGAAGTTTCTTTTAAAGCAGAAGGTGAAAAATACAACCAGGAAACAGATGCAGAAAAGTTTTTACAATCTTGTATCGGTGCTACTTATTCAGTAAGGGATATCCAGGTGAAACCAGGTAAACGTAGCCCTGCCGCTCCTTTTACCACCAGTACACTCCAGCAGGAAGCCAGCCGTAAATTAGGATACGGTGTAAGCAAAACCATGCTTCTGGCACAAAAATTATACGAGAGTGGAAAGATCACGTATATGCGTACAGATAGTGTAAACCTAAGCGATACTGCAATGCTGGCAATAAAACAGGAAATTGTAAAAAGCTATGGCAACCAGTATGTAAAAGAACGCCGTTACAAAAATAAAAATGAAAGCGCCCAGGAAGCACATGAAGCCATCCGGCCTACTTATATAAATGATCACCACATTGACGACCCGGAACTGGGCCGCTTATACGAACTTATTTGGAAGCGCACCATTGCTTCGCAGATGAGCGATGCAGAGTTTGAAAAAACTATTGCGAAAATTCAAATTCATGCAGTACAGGGGCAACCCGGCGACCTTACTGCTACCGGGGAAGTATTAAAATTTGATGGCTTCTTAAAAGTATATTTAGAAAGTACCGATGATGAAGAAACCGGCGAAGAACAAGAAAGCCGCTTGCCCGATTTAAAACCTGGCCAAACACTTGGTTTTATACAATTGATGGCTACCGAGAAATTTACCCGCCCCGGCGCCCGTTATACAGAAGCATCCTTAGTAAAAAAATTAGAAGAATTAGGCATTGGAAGGCCCAGCACTTACGCTCCTACCATTTCTACCATCATAAAAAGAAATTATGTAGTAAAAAAAGATAAGGAAGCAATACAAAGAAAATACAGGGTGTTAATGCTAAAAAAAGAAAGCATACAAAAAACTACGGAAACAGAAAATACAGGCGCTGAGAAATCAAAACTTTTTCCAACCGACCTGGGGCTGGTAGTAACTGATTTTCTGAACCAGCATTTCACCAATGTGATGGATTATTCCTTTACTGCAGAAATAGAAAAAGATTTTGATGAGATTGCCGATGGCAAAATGAAATGGAATAAGATGGTGGGTGATTTTTATGGTCCTTTTCATACTGGTGTAGAACATACATTAGAAACAGCAGAACGTGCAGTTGGTGAACGCTCGCTTGGCAATGCAGAGGGAAAACCGGTGATAGCACGGATGGGGCGCTATGGCCCAATGGTACAAATCGGACAACAATCCGATGAAGAAAAACCTAAATATGCCCGTTTAAAAGCCGGCCAAAGTATTGAAACAATTAGCTTAGACGAGGCTATGGAATTATTTAAACTTCCTTTACAATTAGGCGAATACCAGGATCAGGAAGTGTCAGTAAACATCGGCCGCTTTGGCCCCTATGTAAAATGGGGCGAACAATTTATTTCTATTCCAAAAGCTGAGGAGCCTACCGAAGTAGATCTGCAAAGAGCAATTGAAATTATTGAAGCAAAACAGGTTGAAGATGCACCCATTGGTTATTATGATGAAAAACCCATTACAAAAGGCAAAGGCAGGTTTGGCCCTTTTATAAAATGGAATGATATGTTTATAAATATTCCACGAGCCTATAATTTCGATAACCTTTCTCAAAAGGATTGTGATGAGTTGATAGCAAAAAAAATTGAAAAGGAAGCCAACCGGTATATTCAACAATGGCCCGAAGAAAAACTTGCCATTGAAAACGGCAGATGGGGCCCATTCATTAGGCTGGGAAAGAAAATGTATAAGATTACTCAAAGTAAAGAAGGAAAAAAATATACATCCGAAGAGCTGGCAGCAATATCAGTAGAAGAAATTAAAAAAATGGTATTGGCACAAGACCCTAAAGCATTTGATAAAAAGACCCCCAAAAAAGCTAGCCCAAAGAAGAAAACAGCAACAAAAAAATCTGCTTCAAAAAAGACAGCTTCAAAAAAGACAGCTTCAAAAAAGAAAGTATCTAAAAAGTAATCATATTCATAAAAACAATAAATCCCCTGTACTTAACTTACGGGGATTTATTTTTTATAACAAATGCAGTTTACGCAATTACTTTTGCAACGGCCGTGCGACTGTATAAATAATAAGAACCGAATAGTACAGCACAAAAAAGAACTGTAGCAGCCATTGTGTTTTTTATAAAGGGGATACCGGCAATCATGCATTGCTTAAAGCCGGCCCAATTACGGGCATACATTCCATAACTGTCAAATAACCAAACTGAGGCATTGCTTATTAAATAAAATAAAAGCGATGAACCAATGGCAAATCCCAGCACTCGGAAAATTGATATTTTCTTAATTGCTGAGCCGCCTAATACAATAATTGCCAGGATGCCATAACCTATTAATTGTCCCCAACCCCAAAACCCAATATCGATACCTGAGATTTGAAAACCAATATCGGAAATAAACATGGCAAATAATGGCAATGCCAGGGCATATTTTTTATCTTTTATTACAGCACCTGCAAATAAAGCCATCGCTATTACCGGGCTAAAGTTGGCCGGGTAAATTACCAACCGTAGCAAAGCGGCAAGAAATATCATGATAGCGGCTATCCAAAAAAGAGAAATATATTTTTTCATCATCATCTTAGTTTCAGCAAAAATAAGCAATAATTTAGTTTGAGCCTTCCTGCCATATTTTAAGCTTTATATTTTTCCGATACCGTAACTTTAAATATATGGCAAAACATAACCATACCGGCAAATTAGGCGAGACCCTTGCAGTGGATTATTTTTTAAACCAGGGCTACCTTATTTTGCATAAAAACTGGCGGGCAGGCCATTGGGAAGTTGATCTCATTGCCCAAAAAGACAAAGTACTCCATTTTATAGAAGTGAAATGCAGGCGTAGTTTGCGTTTTGGCCATCCCGAAGAATCGGTAAGCAAAAAAAAGATCATCAATCTGATGAATGCCGCAGAAGCATATTGCCAGATAAACCCCAGCCCGGTCCGCATGCAATTTGATGTATTGGCGATTACCTTACTCGATCAAAACAAGCCTGATTTTTTTTTAATAGAAGATGTATATGTTTAATTAAACCTGTGGCAAGCGTGCCATCATTTTTTCTACCATGCTATAAGTAGCAGGGCAATAATCAATATTTTGTTTATGCACATGGGCGTATTCTTTCCAGCGCTTTTTAGAAAGATGTGGAAAACCGGCGCAATCGGCAGGGCGAATGGCATAAATGCTGCACTTATTATCTTTTAAATTCAGGAACTGGCAAGGCTGTTGTTTATTCACCCAATCTTTGTTTTTATCTTTTTCCAGCCATTGTTTTCTAAACTCTTCCGGAGTTTGATTAAAATGAGCGGAGATCCTTTTTAAATCTTGATCGGTAAAAGTGGGCGTCATTTTTTTACAGCAATTGGCACAGCTTAAACAATCTACTTCCTGCCAAACTTCTTTTTCAATTTCTGGAGTAAGTTTATCAATGCCCCTTATCGTTATTTTTTCTGTTTTATTTAAAAAACTACGAAATGATTTTCTATGATACGATAGTTTACGTTTAAACGATCTTAAGTTTGTGGACTGCATACTTGGGTTAATATTAAAAAACTGCCCACGAAATTAATACATTCAATTTCAAATCCTGAGAATCTTTTGAATAAACGCCCAATTTTTAAAACTTGGTAAAGTTCTTGTTTCATATAGGATAAACACCTGTATAAAAATGTTTAAATATATCCTGGCTATTCTCCTGGTGGCCTTTGTTATAAGTTGCAGTAAAAAAACAGTTCCTGTAAAAACCGAAGAACCGGCAAAGCCCGTAGTGGTAAAGCCAATCAAAACACCGGTTCCAAAAGTAATTGCGGTAAATGATAGCGCTGCCAAAAAATCAACAGAGGGCCGATTATATTATGACCTTGAAGGTAAACGATATTGGAAAAACAATAAAGATGGAAAATACTATTTGTATTATAAAGGTATGTTTGAAAATAAAAATTTTCAGTAAATCAATGGTATTTTAATAACCCAGTATCTTAAGCATACTTTGTGCCGTTTGTTGTTTTGCATATAGCCAATCGGTAAGCTTACCATTTTTATCGTAACTCACTATTACATGTTTTGGAGAGGGGATAAGGCAATGCTTAATACCCCCATATCCACTTATTTGATCCTGGTAGGCGCCGGTATGGAAGAAGCCGACATACAACGGTTCTTTATTACTTTCCTCTGCACCGTCTGTGTTTTTTATTTTAGGTAAAAACACTTCATTGATGTGTTCTTCAGAATCGTAATAATCATGACCATCGCAGGTAATGCCACCCAGTACTACCCGCTGGTAATCATTCGCCCATTTATTGATGGGTAACATCAGGAACTTTTCACCAATACCCCAAGTATCGGGCAAGGTGGTGATAAAGGAAGAATCAATCATATACCAGGTTTCCCTGTCATTTTGCATTTTTTCGCCAATCACACTATATAGATGGGCCATACTCTCCCCTACCGTAAAGCTTCCAAACTCTGTAAAAATATGTGGCATGGGAACTTTGGCTTTGCGGCAAGCTTTTTTAATGTTGCTTACAATTTCATTCACCATAAACTGGTAATCGTAATTAAATGCCAGGGAATGTTTGATAGGAAATCCACCACCAATATTTATGGAATCTAACTCTGGGCAAATTTTCTTTAACTGGCAATACAGGTTGATACTTTTTTGTAACTCTGACCAGTAGTAGAGATCATCCTTAATGCCTTTATTTAAAAAGATGTGCAGCATTTTAAGCTGAAATTTATCTTCATTGCCTTCAATTTCATCTACATAATATTCCAGTACATCTTTAGCCTTAATGCCCAGCCTTGAAGTATAAAAAGGAAAAGAAGGTTCTTCTTCTGCAGCAATACGGATGCCCAGTTTAAATGGTTCTTTAGTCCTAATACTGCGTTTGTACATGGCAAGCTCTTCCTTATTATCCAGTATGGGTATCACATTCTTGAACCCGGTATTAATAAGCCTGGCAATACGGCTGGTATAATTTTTTTGTTTAAATCCGTTACAAATAATATAAGTTTCCTTATTTATTTTACGCCGTTTGTAAAGTGCATTAATGATCTCAATATCGTAAGCATAAGAAGTTTCCAGGTGTATGTCATTTTTTAATGCTTCTTCTAATACAAAACTAAAATGAGAACTTTTGGTACAATAGCAATAATGATAATCTCCTTCGTATTTATGCTTTTTGATAGCCGTAGCAAACATGCGTTTCGCTTTTTGTATTTGCATGCTTATTTTAGGCAGGTACGATAGTTTTAATGGGGTGCCATATTTATCAATCAATGCTTTTAAATCAAGGTTATTATATTGCAGATATTCATCTTTTACTTTAAAATCTTCCTGCGGAAAATTAAATGTCTGCTGTACAAGATCGTTGTATGTATTATTCATGCCTGCTTACCTGTGTAATGATGAACTAAAAATTTGTGGAAGCAAATATATCATTTAAAATAAAAAACCGCCTTGAAAATCAAAGCGGTTTATTTCAGTTGGTTTGGGTAAATCTATTTTACTGAATCAACCAGGCTTTTAAAGGCTTCGGGTTCATTCATTGCAAGATCGGCCAAAACCTTACGGTTAAGGCTAATATTCTTACTATTTAGTTTATGGATAAACTCGCTATATGTTAGCCCTTCTGCCCTTACAGCAGCATTGATACGGGCTATCCACAATGTACGATAATCTCTTTTTTTGATTTTGCGGCCAACATAACTATAGGTTAAGCCTTTTTCCATTACATTTTTAGCAACGGTATATACATTTTTACGCTTGCCATAATATCCTTTGGCTGCTTTTAATATTCTTTTGCGGCGAGCCCTGCTGGCTACTGCATTTACTGAACGTGGCATATCTTAATATTTTTAAAGTTAGAGTTGTGCTTTTGTGGATTATTTCATCCCCAATAAACGTTTTACAAAATGAAGATTCGCATCCGAAACTACACCGGCTTTACGCATGTGGCGTTTACGTTTTGTAGATTTTTTGGTGAGAATGTGGCGTTTAAAAGCTTTTTGGAAAGTGATTTTACCTCCACCTGTAACTTTAAAGCGCTTCTTGGCGCTACTGTTGGTTTTAACCTTTGGCATTATATAACTTGTTATCGTTACTCCCTACTGGCGCCCCGAACAGACGGGAACTTTTTGGGCCTTGTGGGAAATGATACAAAAAGAATATTTTTCTTTTCGGGTCGCAAAGGTAAGAGATTATCCTGTATTTATTCTATAATTATTAAAAAAATATTCATTTTTTTTACTTGCCCCCAATCATTTTCACAATGATGATAAATTATCTAAAACAGTGAACCCCTGTAAGTTATATTTTCTTATGGCATCAGCTAAAATCTCTTTACGTATTACCAGCAGTAATTTTCCATTGCCGGCATTCATTTTATACTTCTCAATAATTGAGGAGATAACCGGTTCCAACCCGGCGTTTTGATACACTTCCAGCTTGCCTACTTCATCAATTATTAACCAGCCGTTGTAGCCGGAAGCATCAATCAAAATTTTTTGAGCCTGCTGCAAAACATCAGCCGAAAAAACGTATCGCCCAATGAGTATTTTATCGCCGGGATAATCATTATCTACTTGCAGCAATCTGTATTCGTTGCTGGCAATATCATATAATATTCTTCTCCCTTCCACATCTGGCGTAAGGATGCCTGCTACCTGCGCATTATTTTTTACCCATTGCTGAAGCCCGGTAGTTTTACCCGTTCTTACCGGCCTGCTAAAAATGTAAATGGGCGAATGTGAAAGATATAGGGTTAATATCAGCATGTTCTGGATAAACAAAAATACCCTGGTAACCGGGCTCTTGTTTGCAGTCATTTGCCAGGCGGGTAATATATATTTTTTTAATCCTTCCATCTGTACTAAAAGATTTTTTACCTGTTCCTTATTTTGGTTAGAAGTTTTGTTTAATCCCTTTTTGAAAATAAACAAAACCACTGGCCTTAAAACAAAAAATAACAATAACAACATAACCGAAGCCCTTACAACAAAATAAAATATTGTGGTGGCTGTGCTTTCTCCGGGTTTCATAAAAAGGATAACGGCAATTACAAAAAACAGGATCAATATTAAAAAAACAAAATGCATTCTTTTGGGTCTCTTAAATGCAGGCCTATTTTTAAATGGTTTAAGATTTTGGTATGCAGCAATTACAGCCTCTTTTCTCAGATTTAATTTTCCGGGCAGGCTTACCCCCCATGCACCCAGGAATATTCCCCACAAGGCATGAAATAAAACATAGGTCACAATAATATACCAGCTAAAATTTGCTGACATGTTAAAATCCTTCATCAATGTATCAAAGAAAGTATTTACCGCATCCCATAGAGAACTACCAAATACTATCGTTAATACCAATATTTTTTGCATTGCACTTTCGGCCATCGCAAAGAAACCAAGTAATACCGCAGCCAACCAGGGTTTGGGAACCAGGAAAAAAAAGAGTGCACCCGAAAAACCCTGGAAACCTACTGCAATGTATGCTGTGATAGGAGCGTGAGGGCTCACCATCCCTTTTATCAATAACACCAAAATGGTGCTTTTAATAATTTGTTTTGAAGGCTCTGTACTAAAACTTGCCAACAAGATGATGATTAAAATGGCAAAACCTCCAACCAAAAAACCGGTTAATGGAATTCGCAATGCAAATAAAAAGCCGCCCAATCCCGATTCTACCAGGCCCCATAAAGCAGTAAGGCTTAGTATTGCTTTTTGATTTTGTACTTTAGCAAGGTTTGACATAAGGCCCAAAATTAAATTAAAAATTACGCAACCCTTACCCCGTAATTTAGCTGCTGATTGTATGCTTCAGAGTCAATCAGCATTAATGTGTAAATTATACATATAATTAGTTAAACCAGAATGATAGTATTATTTTTGCGCCATGCATATTGTGAAGATCATACAAGAATCAGTCATAAACGTATTAGAAAAATTATACCATCAACCTTTTCATGCAACTGATTTTCAAATTAACCAAACCAAGGCTGAATTTGAAGGTGATTATACCGTAGTTCTATTCTCATTATTAAAAAAAACAAAACTGGCACCTGCCAAATTGGGAGAAGATATAGGACAGGCCTTACTGGTTAGTCAACCTCAAATTTATGCTTCCTGCAATATCATAAACGGTTTTTTAAATTTTACAATTGCCGATGAATTTTGGCTGGATTATTTAACCAAAAATAGTTCAATAGCAAAACCCGGCAAGCAGGAAGCCAATGGTAAAAAAGTGATGGTAGAGTATGCTTCACCCAATACCAATAAGCCCCTTCATTTAGGTCATTTGCGCAATATTTTTTTAGGATGGAGCATCGCAGAGATTTTAAAATACAGTGGGTACCAGGTTTTGAAAGGTTGTATTATAAATGACCGGGGGATCCATATCTGCAAGAGTATGATTGCCTGGCAAAAATTTGCAAATGGCGCTACCCCACAAAGTACCGGTATAAAAGGAGATCATTTTGTGGGTGAATACTATGTAAAATTTAATGATGAATATAAAAAGCAAGTGAACGAAGGCCTTGCCAAAGGGTTAGATAAAGAAACAGCAGAAAAAAATGCACCTATTTTGTTAGAAGCACAGGATATGTTGCTACAATGGGAAGCCGGTGACACTGAAGTGAAAACACTTTGGAACAAAATGAATGGCTGGGTGTACGAAGGTTTTGATGTAACCTATAAAAAATTAGGCAGCGATTTTGATCGTATGTATTATGAAAGCAATACCTACCTGCTGGGAAAAGAAATTGTGCAACAAGGAATTAATAAAAATGTTTTTTTTAAAAAAGAAGATGGTAGTGTGTGGATTGATTTGGAAAAGGAGGGACTGGGGGAAAAATTAGTTTTACGAAAAGATGGCACTTCGGTTTATATTACACAGGATATTGGCCTGGCCCAACAGCGCTACGACGAAGAAAAAATTGACCGTTGCATTTATGTAATTGGTGATGAGCAAAACTATCACATGAAAGTGTTGCAAGAAATTGCAAAACACATGGGCTTGCCGTATGCCGATGACATTTATCATTTAAGTTATGGCATGGTAGAGTTACCCGGTGGCAGAATGAAAAGCCGGGAAGGTACAGTAGTAGATGCGGATGATATCATTGATGAAATGGAAAATGTAGCACGTACTAAAACCGAAGAACTGGGTAAGGTAAAAGATTTTACAACCGCAGAACTGGAAAACCTGTATCATATCATAGGAGTAGGTGCCTTAAAATTTTTTTTATTACGGGTAGACCCAAAAAAGAAAATGATCTTTAACCCCGAAGAAAGTATAGACTTTCATGGTTTTACAGGGCCGTTCATCCAGTTTAATCATGCCCGGATAAAATCTATTTTACGAAAAAATGAAATAGATGAAACTGTAAAGCCATCCGGGAGTTTTTTACCACTCGAAAAAGAATTGGTAGTATTGCTCGAAAGATTTGGTACCACGGTAGCACAGGCTAACGAGGAAATGAACCCCGCTGCCCTGGCGATTTATATTTATCAACTATCAAAAACATTCAGCTCATTTTATAATGAACATTCCATTGCTTGTGCAGAAACAACAGAGAAAAAGCAATTGCGGTTAATGCTAAGCCGGGCAACCGCCAATACCATTAAAGCAGGAATGAACTTATTGGGTATTGACGTACCCGAAAGAATGTAATTAAAAAAAGAAGCAGATAAAAAATCAACACATGACACCCAAAGTTTCCAAAATAGGCGTATTATGCAGCGGGGGCGATAGCCCGGGTATGAATGCAGGTATCCGGGCAGTAGTGCGTACCGGCCTGTATTATGGTTTAGAAGTATTTGGAATTATGAGAGGCTACACCGGTATGATAGAAGATGATATTTTTCAAATGGATAACCGCAGTGTTGCCAATATTATACAACGGGGAGGTACTATTTTAAAAACTGCCCGTTCAGCAGAATTCATGACTTACGAGGGCCGTAAAAAAGCATACGATAACCTAAAGAAAAGAGGGATCAATGGGTTGGTAATATTGGGTGGCGATGGCAGCTTTCGTGGGGCACAGGCATTTAGCAATGATTTTGATATACCCTGTATTGGCCTTCCCGGCACTATTGACCGTGATATAGCCGGTACAGATTTCACCATTGGCTTTGATACTGCTGTAAACACTGCCGTAGAAGCCATAGATAAAATAAGAGATACAGCCGATGCACACGACCGCTTATTCATCATAGAAGTGATGGGTAGGGATGCCGGCTATATTGCTTTACACAGTGGCATTTCTACCGGCGCCGAAAATATACTGATCCCCGAAAGAAAAACAGATATTGAAAACCTGGTAGCTTCTCTCCAGGAAAAAGAAAGAAGAAAAAAATTAGTAAACTTAATTATTGTTGCCGAGGGCGAAAAAGGAGGAGCTGAATATATTGAACAAGTAATAAAAGAAAGAATCCCCGGGTTAGATACCCGTGTTTGCATATTGGGCCATATACAAAGAGGCGGCGCTCCTACTTGTATGGATAGGGTAATGGCAAGCCGAATGGGATATCATGCTATAGAATGCCTTATGGAAGGGCGGCATAATGTATTTGTAGGCGTACTCCAAAACAGGATGAATTATACTCCCCTATCCGAGGCCGTAAAGAAGAAACAACGCATTAGTGAAGAATGGATGAAAATTGTAAGGATCCTATCTTCTTAGTGGTAATGAATTATTAAAAAACATGATGAAGAAAATAAAAGATATAAGCAAATACACGCATTTGCACATGGATAATGAAGCCGCAAAAGCTCATGCCATTAAAAGAACAAAAATAGTAGCCACTGTGGGGCCAAGTTGCAATACGTATGAAATGCTCTTAAAACTGGTAAAAGCAGGAGCCAATGTATTTAGGTTAAACTTCTCTCATGGAAACTATGAAGAAAAAGTTGAAATCATAAAACAAATTCGCAGGATCATTGAAGAAGAGCCATATAACATAGCGATATTGGCAGATCTGCAAGGCCCTAAATTAAGAGTGGGCGAACTGGAAAATGGAAGCCTGCTGCTAAAGCCCGGCGATGAATTAATTTTTTCTTCAGTAAAGCAAATAGGTACCCATGAAAAAATTTATGTATCATATCCAAACCTTTGTAAAGATATATCACCTGGCGAAAGAATATTTTTAGATGATGGTAAAATGGAAGTACAGGTACAAAAGATCTTAAATGACCATGAAATAAAGATCAGCGTAACCCTGGGTGGTACCTTATTACCCAAAAAAGGAGTGAACCTTCCCGATACCACACTTTCGATGCCTTCGCTCACAGAAAAAGATTTGGCTGACCTGGATTTTATCCTCGATCAAAAATTAGATTGGGTGGCTCTTTCATTTGTACGCCGTTCCATTGATATTGCTGAATTAAAAGAGATTATTAGAAAGCGGAATGGCAAAACGAAAGTAATCGCTAAAATTGAAATGCCTGAAGCCATTAAGAACCTTAGGGATATTATTTTAGCAAGTGATGCTGTGATGATAGCCCGGGGTGACCTGGGGGTAGAAATACCGGTAGAACATGTACCTGTAGTACAAAAAGATATTATCAGGAAATGTATGCGTCGTGCCAAGCCTGTAATTGTGGCAACCCAAATGATGGAAAGCATGATGGATCGTACCAAGCCAAACCGAAGTGAAGTAACAGATGTAGCCACAGCCGTTCTGGAAGGTGCAGATGCGGTAATGCTAAGCGCCGAAACCGCTACCGGGTCTTATCCTGAATTAGTAGTAGAAACCATGAGCAAGATTATTCAGCACATGGAAAGCACCGTATATGAATATAACCGGGATGATATTTTGGCGCCACAACCCCACTCGCCCTCTTACCTGAGTGATGCCATTTGCTACAGTGCCTGCAAAATAGCACAAGATGCAAATGCAGATGCTTTAATTGGAATGACCCAAAGTGGTTATACCGGTTTTATGCTTAGCAGCTACCGCCCAAAATCGAAATTGTTTGTTTTTAGTAAAGAAAGGACACTCATCAACCAACTGGCACTAAGCTGGGGGGTACGGGCATTTTATTATGCAGAAGAAGAAAGTTTTGATGACATTATTTTTGACCAGATAGAAATTTTAAAAGAAAGGGGTTTTATAAAAAAAGGAGATGTAGCAGTGAGTACAGGCAGCACTCCAGTTGCATTACATTTAAACACCAATACCATTAAAATTACCAGGGTAGAATAAAAAAAACTTACATACAATAAAAAAGTCTCCATAAAGGAGACTTCTTTTTTAAAACAGTTGATGTTAATATAAACAATCCTGGTTTTTCACGGAGAAATATCAGTTAAGCGGCATTTAATAATTTAGACCGCTTAATATAATTTGGTTGGTTACTATAAATAAAAAAACAACTTCCGTTTTTAATTTTGCTGATGATGGGTTTATTCAATTCTTTACTTACGGCCGGGCATCCCCAGCTCCTGCCCAGGCAACCATTGGCACGGATATAACCATCACTCACATAATCTGCACTATGCATCACGATGGCCCGATCCATCGCAAGGTCGTTAATCCCTTTTTCAATACCATCTAATTTCATACTATAGCCATGTTTTCCATCATAGGTTCCTGAAGTAATATAAAAACCAGCGCTGCTTTTCAGGCTCTCCGGCCGGTTAGAGAAATCAACAGCCATTTCTTTACCTGAATTAGCGCCATGTGCCACATACGTATTATACAATAGTTTCAGGCTTTTTACATCAATCACAAATAACCGTTTTTGATAAGATGGTTTTGAAAAATCAGCAATTGTAATAACATTAGGATTGGCTAATTCTCCCTTACTTTTTAAAATATTATAACCTTTCAACGCATAATCAAATGCCTGGCGGGACAACCCTTTCACATCTAAACGAAGGCTATCATACGCAAATGAGAGTGCATTTACATGAGAAACCGGCGCAGTAATTCTTTGCTGTACCAGCGGCATTGTTAATTTGAGTTCATTACTCTTTGCAAAAGCAAATGGCAAATGAACCATTAAAAAAAGTACAATAAAAAATAAGAAATAAATACGCTTGAGCTTGAACATGGGCAAATACTTAAAGTGTTATTCTATAACACATTAACGTTAAAAAATAAATTTAAGTATAGATATCCTTATGTGCGTAAATTAAAAAAATGTAATTGCTTGAAAGTAAATGACTCTGCAAAGTTATATTGAATTGACTTTTTTAAATCTGTTAAAACTGTTAAGATATGTATAAAAATAATAATGTTGGTTATCAACTAAATACTCTTGATTATTTTTCACCTTATTACTTAACCTCTTCTAAAAAATTTTGATTTTGTTTACGAATAATTTCTTACTTTGCTTACGAAATACATCGTAATCATTATGAAAAATAAAATTAGCAAACCCACAGAAAGTGAATTAGAAATACTTGCTGTGCTTTGGAAAGAAGGGAAAGCCTCGGTGCGTACCGTTCATGAAGAATTAAGCAAAACAAAAGATTGTGGCTACACAACTACTTTAAAACTCATGCAAATCATGTTCGAGAAGAAATTAGTAACACGGGATAGTAGCAGTAAGATCCATATTTATGAAGCTGCTGTGAACAAAGAAAAAACACAAAAATTATTTGTAAATAAAATGATACAAAATCTTTTCTCAGGATCATCTTCTCAAATGATTTTACAAACATTGGGAAACCATACTGCCAGCAAGCAGGAACTGGGAGAAATAGAAGCTTATATTGCAAAATTAAAAGCCGGGCATTAAAATTTTATATGGAAATAATTTCTTATAGTTTAATCGCAATGTTACTGCACAGTATTTGGCAGGCAGCATTGTTCTATTTTATTTATAGGATTGCTATTTATGCATTACAAATTAAAGATCCCTATGTTAGGAGAAATGGGCTACTCCTGGCCTTCCCTTTTCTATTTATTTGTTCGCTCCTAACTTTTTTATATTATACATTCAATGTAAGTTTCACAACTTTTGGCAATGGTAATGATATTGAATATTTATTACCGATAGATAAATCCACACTTATATCTTATTCTCCTTTCCTATTATCCTTTTATTGCTTATTCATTTTGATAAAAGGAAATAAAATTTTGTTTACATGGCGGAAATATAAAAGGAACGGCCGGGATTCATTGCAAAAAGCGCCAGCTGCCATGCGATTGTTTACAAAACAAGCCGTACATCTTTTTGGAATAAAGAAAAATGTACAAGTTTGGCTTTGTAACAAGGTAGTAATCCCCTGCACCATGGGGTTTTTAAAACCGGTTATTTTATTTCCTGCTGCATTGGCGGCAAGTTTAACCACCGATGAAATAGAAACAATTTTGTTGCACGAATTAGCCCATATCCGTCAAAAAGATTATTTACTTAATTGGTTAATTTTATTTGCAGAGACAATTTATTTTTTTAATCCTTTTATTTATATCATAAGCAGACAGGCAAAATTAGAGAGAGAGAAAAGCTGCGATTTACAGGTTTTACATTTTGGATATAACCAGGTTACTTATGCCACGGCATTATTAAAAACGGCAAAGTTTAACCAACAGCATTTTAATTTTCAATTGGCAGCATCTTCTAACAAACCGTTTCTATTAAAAAGGATTCATTTTTTTACCGGGTACAATTATAGCAAACAAGGCAGGCGTAATTTTATATTTCCACTGGCTTTTTTATCTCTTACAGCAATCATAGCTTTATTACCGTTTACAAAAGCAACACATAGTACAAACGATTCTATGGTTAAAACAAAGATTATTTTTCCAAGTGCATTACATCATTCAGGTATGAATGAAGGAGAAGCAGAAGCCATTACCGTTAAAAACGTAGAAACAAATTTTAAAAATGTAAGCACTGATCAAATTAAAGATGCTAACTCCAGGCAATCAAAAGATATCGTTCAAACCCATACTATTAAGAATGATGAAGATGAGCCTACTTACAATCAATCGCTTTATATACCTGTTTCATTAACTGGCCATTCAAAAGATAGTGCCAGGGAAGTAGTTGTTCGGGAGCAAACGAGCGCAGGTATTACTATTACAAAATGCTATAAAGTAAGTTACAAGAATGATGAATGGAATTTAACGCTTTTATGGATTGCTACAGAGAAAATTAAAAATATAAAAGACTCACTCATAACAAACAGGGAACACACCCTTCCAATTATTGATAGCAATATAAACCGGGCATCTCAATCAAATAAACGGCCCATCGTTGATCTTGATTTATAAGATGCCTTAATAATTACCATTATTCAATAAATGTAAATAATGAATGTTTCGGGCGCCGTACTTTTTTTAATTTGATTGCCCAATCATTATCCTCATCACGATAACCTAAAGCCAGGATACAATCGCTTTTTAAACGCTTTTCACGCAAGCCCAGTAATTCATCTAACCGGTCAGCATCAAATCCTTCCATGGGTGTACTATCTACTTTTTCGATAGCTGCTGCCACTAAACCAAAACCCATTGCAATAGCAGATTGTCGGGAAGTATGCTGCATTTGTTCCTCCGCTGTTTGTTCTGAAAAACTTTTAATAATCCGTTTACGGGTAACATCCGTAACAGCACTATCAATATTGCGCTCCTGGTTATTCAATGAAAAAAAGTCGTTTATTCTTTGCTCTGTATAACCATCCCACACAGCAAATACCAATATATGGCTTGCCTGGCTTATTTGAGGCTGATTGAAAGCAATGGGCTGTATTTTATTTTTTAGCTCTGGATTGCTTATTATAAACACTTCAAACGGCTGAAGCCCGGATGAGGTAGGAGCCATACGGATCGCATCTAAAATCCTGTGTAATTTATCATTTGGAATGATAGTTCCGTTCATCCGCTTTACTGCATAGCGCCACTGAAGTGCTTCTGTTAAATTCATAATAAAATGATTGTTGCAAAATTACGTTCGAAAAGATTCGTTCCCAATTTACAATTTGCGATATTGGGAGAAAGTACTCTTACCAGTGCATGTAAAGAAAAAAGCTGCCTTTAGACAGCTTTCCAAAAATATCTGCAAAGTCCTTAACCTTTTTTCAACCACACTGCTTCAAAAGCAGGATAGCCTCTTTCATTATTTTGAGTAAGCGCTGTAAACCTGAGCTTATAATAATTTGAATCTCCATCTTTAATAATATAGTACCTGTCAGTTCTTACAAAAGGAAGTGTAGTAGGTCCGCCACCGGAGCGCCAATCGGCTCCTATTGCATTTTGCGCCGATGAAAAAATCAATCCATTAATATCGTCTGCAGAAAAATTTTCAAAAGATTTATCTGCCATCATTACCTTACAAGCACTCACATTTCTATTAATGAGAATAAAGTCCTGGTATAAATAAGGTACATCAGTCCCCATATAAGAAAGTACATTTGAAAAATAAGTCCATGCAAAATCCCATTTATCTTTTTCCGGTTCTACATTTAATAACCCATTATCAAAAGAAACATAATTAAAATAATAAGGATCTTGTTTTGGAATTTCTAAAGTATTATAATTGGTGGCGGCAATATCGGCATATTGCAAACTATATCCACCACTTGCATTTCTTAATATCCTTATTTTTTTCCATCCCCGTTCGGGGGCGGGGTTTCCTACGCCAGTACCACGGTTTATGATATACACTTTATTTTCTGATGCAGTAGCAGATACCGGGCTGATTGCAGTACGGGACAGGTTGCCGTCGGGATAATCAATATAAGGCAAAGCAGCAGGAGAAGGATTGGTAAGGCTGAATGAAACCGCTGAAGCAAAACCCAGGGTATCGTTTGCGGAAACCAGGCTCAAATCATTTTTATTAAGTTGCTTTGCCATCATTGCGGTAGATGAATTGAGGATGACATTAAATTCCGGGCCTGTATAAAACCCAAGATCCCAACTGGTACGCAATACCGGGTTTTGTCGATTCGCACTCAAGTCAATAAATACTTTATTTGGAAAATCCGGGCCTCCTCCATTTATAATGGCAGCAACATTTGTCGCAACAATTTCGCTAAAACTAAGTTCCAGATTTTTTACGGCACCAATTATTACGGGTGAGGATGAGCTGTAAATTTCTAAGTTGAGTTTCTCATCTCCTGTATAGAAAATACCTGGTTTCTTTTTAATGGTAAATTGAGTTTCATTGTTTCCAGCCGGGATGGTCACAGTAATTTTTCCTGCAGATACGGCAGGAGTAGAAGTATATGATTGATCGTATTGCAAGTGATCTTCAATTACATTTATAATAACCGGAACATCTATCGTAGTAGCTGAAGTAAGTTTCAGTTTTATGATAATACTATCTTCTGCAGCAGCAATTCCAAATGAATTGGCTTCAAAATTTACAAGAATATCTGGTGGCGCTAAATGATCATGTTTTCGACAATCCATCAATAAAATACTGCACAGCAGTATGAACATCCATCCTATTTTCATTTTATTTATCATCATTGTTTTCTATTTAATTTTTATTGTGCCCAGTTAAATATGAGCCCTGCAAAATATCCCCTTCCGGTAGCCTGGTACATTCCCTGGAATGAGGTATTAATACTGCTATTGGTAACTGAAGCATTACTATTTATGCTGGTTACATTAAACAAGTTCCGGATACCGATATTCATTTTTAAATTTCTGCACAGTTTTTTATTCACTGTGAAATCGGCCATACTAAATGCATCATATTTTGTTAGCACTAAATTTTGATCATTGTCAAATGCATATAATGGACGCTTTCCCGTAAATTTATAATAGAGGTTAATATCCAACGCTTGATTACTAAAGCTATAGCCCAAAGTAGTAGTAGCTTCAGGCGACCATAACATACGGGACAGATTCTTTTCAGTTTCAGCATATTCATTATTAAACCCGGTATAAGCAGCGCCAATACTAATGTTCCAGCTTTTAGTTGTAAAAGTCCCCAGCCAGTTTACCCCGGCAGATTTACTGTGTGATACATTAATCAAAGTTGTTTTTCCTGGTTCACTTAAAGATGCAGCATAATCAATCAGATTTTTTACATCATTATAAAATCCGCTGATCATTGATGTAAATTGAGTATTTGTATTTTGAACTTTATTCCAGTTAAGCGATGCATTAAAACTATTGGAGACCTCTGCTTTTAAATTGGGGTTGCCCAGGATGGTATGGTTGGCATCAATAAAATTAAAATAGAGTTCCCGCATTGAAGGTGCCCGAAAACCATTTCCATAAGATGCCCTAAGATCTAAATTTTTATTTAAAATGAATTTACTGTTTATAGATGGAATGAGTACCGGCGCATTATAATTTGAGTTTTTTGTAAAACGCAATCCTGGTTTCAGGCTAATTTTTGGAGAAGCCGTAATTTCTGAAGTAATAAATAATGCATAATCATTTATCCTGTTCTCACCGGTTTTCAATCTTTCTCCATCACCTGTCTCCATATTTACATCCACCCCCGGCTGAAAAGAAAATGTATTATTTAATTTATAGATGAGCATTGAACGAAATGTAAAGCCGGAAATATTTTCAACAGAATTTGCACCGGGCGCATTATTTTCCCGGATGGCCCCGGTTTTTTTGCTTAGTGTACTGGATACTACCTGGCGCCCATACACCGTATATCCCGACTGCAGAGATAAGGAAAGGCGATCATTCACCTGATAGCCTGCCTGCAACTGTTGCATGGCCCGTTGTGTATAATATTCCTGGTCGTTTGCCAGTGTATCATTAGAAGCTACCTGGGGATTTACAAAATTTCCCGGGTTTGTAATTTTTTCATCCAAACCATCAAAACGAAAATTCAGGTGAAGCTTTGAATTTTGAAATTGCAGAAAAGCGGCACCAGTAATTTGATCTTTTTTATGCCATTCTAATTCTCGGCCTACTTCTTCTCCTTTCCATCCGCCAAAATAATGGTATCCAATATTGCCACCGATACTCCATTGCTTATACCGGTAAGTAGCACCCAGGTTTTGATCATGTATGCCTCTTTCAAAAAGGCTGTAAGCTTTACCTATTGTTTCTTCATGCAATTTTGCTGTAACTGAAAATTTTGACTTACTTATTTTTTTTGTTATGATATTTATTACCCCGGCTAATGCATCAGCTCCATAAATCACTGACATGGGTCCTTCTACTATCTCAATCCTGTCAACCGTATTTAAATCAATTTGATTGATATTGAATTCATTCGACATACCCTGCCTGCCTACCACAGGTATGCCATCTAATAAAATTTTTACGTTTTGGCCTTTCATCCCCATCATAGTAGTATTGGTACCTCCGGTTGCCAGGTCCTGGGCAAACCGAATGTTTAATTCGGAACTTAATACATCCTGTAGTTTGGAAGCACCTTGTTTTTCAATCCGCCCGGCAGTGATGACTCTTGTTTGGTAAACTGATTTTTTTATTGACTGTGGCTTGTATTGGCCTGTTACGATTACTTCATCTAATTGTTTTACGGCCAGGGTATCTTGTGCATCGGCCAGCATCACCATAAATAAGGCAGATACCAGGAAACTTATTTTCTTCATGTAGTTTTGTTGATATGATTTTATTTTTAAAATGCCTTATTTATAAGTGGAAATAATACATACATGGAAAAGCAGTATTTTAAAAATAGTTTTGCAAAGTTATTTTCGTAACCATTGCCCCAGCTTTTTTGGAGCATGTTTATTGTCATGCAATTGCCATATTTTATTTTATACAAAAATTACAATCCCATATACAAAAAAGCCTTCCAGGTGTTGGAAGGCGATAAATAATATTAAAAGCCGGAGAGAATGCATCAATAAAATACTTCGGGATAAGCTTCGTGCAAGGCATTTACCATATCAATAATTTTTTTATTAGCAAATTCATAACTACCGATATGGCCTACCCAACGGATATTAAAGATAGAATTACTAATAAATACTTCATCCGCAGTATTTATCATTTCTTCTGTAATTTGAGTTTCTTCAATAGTATAACCTAACAATGGCAAATGTTCAATTAAAAATTTACGCATTACCCCGGCAATACATCCTTCCTGCAAAGACGGTGTATATATTCGGTTGTCTTTTATCATATACACATTGGCAATACTACTGTCGCAAATACGGCCGTAATTATTCAGCAATAAAGCATCATTACAAAATTGTTCTTTTGCATATAAAGCTGCCATACAATAGCAGAGGTAATTATTGTGTTTTACGTTACAGAACGCATCGCAAGATTTCCAGCCATCCCGGTAAATGCTTAAGGTAAGACCATTACTATTCAATAATTCAATTTTTTCGGGCAATTGCCAACTTTGAATAATATAATTTGGAAAATGATTTTTAGGGTCAAACATGCCGCCATCCCCTCTCAGTATCGCCATCCTTATCCTGGCAGATGTATGCTTGTTTTTTTGTACCGTTTTTTCTATTTCATTTTTCAATTGCTGGGGCGTAAACTGTTCAGGAATATCAAATTTTAATAATTTCATACCATGCCATAAGCGGTCAAAATGTTCTTCTTCCAGCAGCAAACGGCCATTGCGGTATTTAATGGTTTCAAACAAACCATCGCCATAGCGTACTGCCCGGCTGTTGGGGCCTAAGGCCGGTTCCTGGTCTTGAAAAAGTTTCCCATTAAAATTATAATAACTCATTTTACATACATTAAAAAACCCCAGTGCGTAAAGCGAGGGGTTTATGAAAAGATTATTTTAGCTGATGCATCATCTAAATTTCTTCAATTATTTTATGTTTCACAGCATACATAATTAAGCCTGCTGTACTTTTTGATCCCGTTTTTACTTTCAATTTATCCCTGATAGATTCTACGGTACGTGGGCTAAGCTCTACAATATCTGCAATCTCCTTTGTGCTTTTCTCTTCGCACATTAACCTCAGGATCGTTGTTTCCTTTTCATTCAATACCGCTTCCTGCACCATTAAATGAGGAGGAACTATATTGTTTTTTTGTTTCAGACTGGTAAGCATTGCCTTATTGGTGAGATCATTAAAATAATATTCCTGGCTTACACAGGTTTTAATGGCTTCATAAATTACTTCGCTATCACTCGATTTAGAGAGGTAACTATTGGCGCCAAGTTCCATTAATTTTGAAATCATGCTATTTTCATCGAGCATGGTAAGCATGACAATTTTTGTTTGCGGGCAAAGTTTCTTAATCTCGGGCAAGGCATCAATACCGCTCATGATGGGCATTTGTATATCTAATAAAATTACATCAGGCACCTGGGTCCTTAGTAAAGTAAGCAAATGCATCCCGTTATCAGCTTCGCCAATTACACGGATATCTTCTTTTAAGCTTAAAAATGATTTTACACCGGCCCGGAATAACACATGGTCATCGGCGATTATAACTTTTATTGGATCAGACATATTGTTTTTCATAAAAATGTGAAATTAGTAAATTTTTGGATCAGTAAGATTACTTATTCTATAACGCCTTTTTTACTATTTAATTACGAAGGATTTCAAAATATAGCGTATTTACCCTAAATATTCAATGAGGAATTTACGTAATCCTATGCAATAAGGTATATTTTTTTTATTACGGAAATTTTCTTGAGTAAATTGCTATCCTAATTATTATATAAATCGATCTGTAGTAATTATAATTTACTTTTCAAACATATACTTTATTTTTGAATTATGTTCATCCGAAATGCAGAAATTAATGACCTGCCATATATTGTAGAAATTTACAACGCTACCATTGCAAGCCGGATGGTAACCGCCGATACCGTACCGGTAAATACTAAGGATAAAGAGAAATGGTTTTGGGCACATACAGGTAATCGCCCTATATGGATTATTGAAGATGATCTTCAACTTTCAAAAATAGGATGGGTAAGTTTCAGTGATTTTTATGGTAGGCCTGCTTATTCCGGAACCGCAGAAATTAGTATTTTCCTGGATGAAAAATGCAGGGGTAAGGGATATGGTAAAGCGATATTATATGAATGCATCAAAGAAGCACCTTCGTTACAAATAAAAAATTTGTTGGGTTTTATTTTTGCCCATAATTATGCAAGCCTATCTATTTTTAAATCTCTCGGCTTTGAAACATGGGGTCACTTACCTGATGTGGCTAATATGGATGATAAAGAATTTTCTTTGATCATTATGGGAAAAAAATTATATAAAACTGATGGAGAAAAATAAATTTAACCTGCATTTGAATTTTCACCCATTCCCGGTTTTGCATACAAAGAGATTGATTTTAAGGCCCATCGGCATGATGGATGCAGAGAGCCTGTTTGCGCTTCGCAGCAGCCCGGTTGTATTAAAATACATACAAAAAAAACCTTTGACGCATATCAAAGAAGCCCGGGATATGATAAAAATGATTGAAAATAACTGGTTTGAAAATAAAGCAATCCTATGGGTAATGGCTTTACAAGAAATGCCGGAAATCATGATTGGAAATATTACATTCTGGCGTATTGATGCTGAACATAAACGAGCGGAATTAGGTTATATTTTAAACCCGGAATTTTGGCAACAGGGTTATATGCAGGAGGCCGCAAAACCAGTAATAGGGTATGGTTTTAAGAATATGAACTTACATGGTATAGAAGCTCATATCAACCCGGAAAACAAAGGGAGTGAGCATGTTTTACAAAAAATGGGCTTTGTAAAAGAAGCCCATTTTAAAGAAAATTATTATTATGAAAGTATGTTTTACGATTCAGCCATATATTGTTTACAAAATCCCGGTTAATCTACATCGCCCCGTTCCTGTTGCCTTTTTGTGCGCCAATCTAATTCTTTTTGGTTGCCTAAAGCCTGTATCATACCAACCAAAAATAGTGTAAAAACTGAACCAGCAAGAATCCACATACCAAACCCCCGGTATTTATCCATTTCTGTATATTGAAATTGAGTGAATGTAATCATATCCCTTACTAACACATACAACCAAATACAACTGATTGCCCCAAAAATAAAAAAAGAAAGATACCTTATCCATTTACGGGGGTATGGCCGGGTGCGTTTATAATAAACATAAAACACTGCAATAAAAAATACAGAAGGAAATAAAACTAAGCAAGCCATAAAAAAATAGCTCGTCCAGGGAACATAACTTAATATTCCAAAAAACAACCTGAAAACTACCAGGAGTATAGCTATGAATAAAACAAAAGCAATTACAGTGAGTATAAGCCCTGTAGTAAGTTTTACATATTTTGAGAAACGATCTTCCATAAATTTAAAAATAACTCAGGTTGGTTTTTGGGGTAAGGGCTAATAAAGTTTCGTACATCAATTTTACAGTAAGTTCTATATCTCTTTTATGAAGCATTTCTACAGTAGTATGCATATACCTTAAAGGAATAGAAATAAGTACAGAAGGGCAACCATCATTGGCATAAGCGAAAGAATCGGTATCGGTACCTGTGCTACGGCTTGCAGCCCGCAGTTGCACTTCAATTTTATTTTTAGCAGCTACATCCTGCACCAACCCCAATAATTTATTATGTACAGCAGGGCCAAAACTTAATACGGGGCCTTTGCCACAAACACAATCGCCTTCTATCATTTTATTGATCATCGGGGTTGTGCTATCATGGGTAACATCTGTAATAATGGCCACATTTGGTTTTATACGCCGGGCAATCATTTCTGCACCACGGAGACCAATTTCTTCCTGCACCGCATTTACAATATATAATGTATAGGGTAGTTTCTTTTTATTTTCTTTAAGCAAGCGGGCCACTTCGGCAATCATAAAGCCACCAATTCGATTGTCGAATGCCCGGCCAATTAAAAAATCATGGGCGAGTTCTTCATACCCATCAATATAAGTTGCCACGGCACCTACATGGATGCCGAGCGCCTCCACTTCTTTTTTATTACGGGCCCCACAGTCTAAAAATAAATTTTCTACTTTGGGTTGGGTTTCTTTTTCGGCAGCACCTATACGGGTATGAATGGCAGGCCATCCAAATACCGCTTTTACAGGTCCTTTTTTTCCATGTATCATCACTCTTTTACTGGGCGCTACCTGGTGATCTACTCCGCCGTTTCTTTTTAAATACAAAAGGCCTTCGGGAGAAATATAATTTACAAACCAACTGATCTCATCGGCATGAGCTTCTATTACTACTTTGAATGGATTGCCCGGGTTGATAACCGCAACAGCTGTACCATAAGGATCGGTGAAGAATTCATCAGCATACGGCTTTAAATGCTCCATCCATAATTTTTGTCCGGGTGTTTCAAAACCTGTGGGAGAGGCATTATTGATATATTTTTCTAAAAATTGAAATGACGCCGGAGGAAGTATTGATTTAGATTTTGTTGCTTTTGCCATTGTAAAATTATTTTTGCAAAAGTAACTAAAGCTTTGTTTCCTGATCAATTATTTATCAGATTGGCACCCCAGGTAAAAACAGAAGAAAGCAACATAAGGCCATCTACAATAAAATAATAGAAAAAATATCCTCTTTTTTTAAACGACATTTCAAAAACGATCCATACTACAGCGCCGGTAAGTGCAAAAGCATATACCTGGGAGGTATCTCCAAAATGTATCCTCACAAATATTCCAGCAATCATATAACAAATGAGTGTTACATACATTAAAATCCTTAGTGTATGGGAAGCAATATCTGTTGCCATACTTCGTAAAGAATGAATTTTGTCTATCTCCGTATCACGCTTATCAAAAATTACACATAGCATAAGCATAAAAAAGAAACGGGATGCAAATAACAGGGTAATGGCATAGGCCTCACTTTGCAAAATTTCAATAGCAGGTAATACGGTTGTGGTATATGCCCAGGTAAATGCCAGCAATGTTGTTTTTAAAAAACCTGCTTTTTGTGCCAGGCCAGCCAACCGGGGTAAGGGCCAAAGTGGCATTGAATATATAGCCGTAAGAAAAATGGAGATTACAAGATAAGGCAAACTATAGGGTACTTTTAAAAAAAAATAAAAGGTAAGCCCGGCGCTTATTACGGCCACACTAAAATAAGATTTGGCAATTCTTATAAATTTAAAAATGGAGGTTGAACTGCTAAAAAAATATTTACTTAAGAACCAATATACATTATAACCGGAGAGCGTAGAGAAAAAAACAAGGCCAATGATATTAATATTTGACGGTATATGCAACAGGATATATGTTTGCATACATAAAGCTGCTGCACAAAATGAAATGAAAATAGAATGAGATAAGATGAATTGTAACCAACGCATTAATTTCGGATATAGTATAAAGGCCCGGCCTGCTCTACATTACTTTTATGGCCGGCATTGTCTCTTACATAAATTTCAAAATACAAAGTATCAGTATAAGGTGCAGGTATATTACTGGGTTTGGCATCCCGTAAAATATTAGCGGTAACTTCCACATCCATATTTTTACGGCTAATACCATTTAAGAGAGGGAACCTAAAAGAATCTAATTCCTGGGATGTAGTTATGTTTTTTACATATACATAAGTAGAATCATTGTTACCACCCACTCCAAAATCACCTTCGGCATCTTTTAATTTAAAAGTAAGGTCAATCTGGCCGGGGAAACTGGAATTACTTATCACATTTGGCGTAATAGAAGTAAACTTAATTTCTGGAACGGTATTAAATTTATCCTTACCACAGGAGACAAGCAAAAATACAGTGCTGGCAAAAAGGCAGGCTTTTTTCATTTTCATTATTTGCATATCCAAATTTAACGACAGATTTCTAAATAACCTCTTAATAAAACAAACCTTTTGAAAGGATTGAATTATTTTGCTGAAATTTGCAGCATTCAAATGCCCCAACAGGATATTGATATAATAAATGGAGTATTCAATTCGTCAAATTTTAATTTTGACCAGTTGGCAATACAAGTATTTAAGTTTCAATATGAGCATAATCCTTTATACCGCCAATATTGTGATTTAATAAAAAAAGTGCCCGGCAATGTTCATAAAATACAGGATATCCCTTTTTTGCCAATCGTCTTCTTTAAAACACATAAAGTTATTACAGGGTCAAACGCTGTAAAACTAGTATTTGAAAGTAGTGGTACCACCGGAATGATCCCCAGTAAACATTTTCTTACAAATGAAAATATCTATACAGAAAGTTTCTTAAAAACCTTTTCCCTGTTTTTTGGTGACCCTTCACAATATTGCATCCTGGGTTTGTTACCAAATTATTTAGAAAAAGGTAACTCCTCGTTGGTTTATATGGTACATGAGCTTATTGGGCTAAGCAATCACTACAACAGTGGTTTTTATTTACAAGATTTGGATGCCCTGGCAAATATCCTGCTGGAAAATGAAAAAAATAAAATAAAAACAATCTTATTTGGAGTAACATACGCCCTACTCGATTTTGCTGAAAAATTTCCGATACCGTTACAGCATTGCCGGATACTGGAAACGGGTGGTATGAAAGGAAGAAAAAAAGAAATTATCCGTGCGGAAGTACATACCATCTTAAGAGAAAAATTCCAGCTAAAACAAATCGCATCAGAATATGGCATGACGGAACTCCTATCGCAAGCCTATGCCTTACAAGATGGCCTCTTTAGTTGCCCGCCGTGGATGAAAATTTTAATACGGGCAGAAGATGACCCTTTTGCCATTTCAGGTGATGCCGGAACAAGTGGTGTAATTAATATTATTGACCTGGCGAATATTTACAGTTGTGCTTTTATTGCGACTGATGATGTAGGAAAAATTACAACCAATCATCATTTTGAAATAACAGGAAGATTAGATGTTACAGATTTACGGGGCTGTAGCCTGCTTACTGCATAATTAACGGCGGGAACTTTTTAAATACTTATCGTGTATCACTTTTTGAAGGGGCTCATTTTTTACTTTACTTTCCAGCCAGGAAACGATATCGAGGTACGCAAATGCCCGGGTTTCAAAACGATTGAATTCATAATGCTTTATTTTTTTCAAAAAAAGATTGAGCTGTGGTTGCATTTTATTTACCGGTATAAAAAAAGATCGTTCTAAAAATTTCAATACTTCAGTTTCTATCATTGACAAATTATCCATTTTAGCCATGTACCGGTAAACAGATTTTACCAGGGATTCAATGATCATGGTATTACCTAATTCATAATGAGCTATTAAATGCAATAAACGGGAATAACATTGCAGGTCACTGCGCAAATCATCTACACCATTAATGATGCGATGCAAATAATCAATACAGGTACTATAATCCCCCGCTCCAAAATATAAGGTCGCAATCTTATAATTAAGCACCAGGATGCGGTGCCTGTCTAAGTATAAAGAAAATTGGGCTAGTTTTTTTTCAGTATCTGGTACCAGTTCTAATCCTTTTTTAAAAGTTCCAGTACTAATATGCTTATTGATTTTTGCGCTCACCAGATAAATAAAAGTTTGTACCCGGTTATTATCATGTTGCTGTGCAATTTCAGACTTTGAAAAGAGAATAAATTCTTTTAAGGTTTCATCAAATTTTTGATAATTGCGTAAATCAAAATGAGCATTCATGAGGTTGTGCATACCTTTTATATAATGGCCTGTTTCTATACCTATCATAAAGGGCTGCTCTATAAATAAGTTTACCCATTTTTGTGTATAACGGTAATACTGTAAAAAATCCTGGCGTATAAAAGCAAGCCAGCAATAACTTTGATACAGGTATAACCTTTCGTAAAAACCCATAAAATTTTGTGCTCCGGCAGGCAGGCTCGTGATAAAAAAATGTTTTACTGCGGCTCCATCTTTTTCATTTCGGGCATGGCCGTATTTAATGTACCAGCTATACATTTTAAGTGCCAGGTTCGAGAGCCTGGTAATATTCCTGCGTTTTCGATAAATCTCTTCTGCTTCGTTGCTCAATTGTTCTGCCCGGTTTTCCATACTACGGGTAATGTGCAGTGTCTCTATTTTTTTTTCGAGGGAAATTACAGGTATTAAAAGACTGTCCTGATTGTTAGCAATAGCGAGCTCTTTGGCCTTTTCTAAAATTTTAAGGCTTTGGTAATAAAGCCCTTTATTATACAAAATTTTTGCATAATCTAATTGTTCGTGCAGTTGCAAATCAATACTGTCTGCAATTTTTATGAGCCTAAGGCTTGCCAGCAACTGTTTATATAAATGGCTTTTTACATTGGCGAGTTGCGGTTTCTTTATTGAATGCAGTTTTTTAAACAGAAATTTTTCATCATACTCTTCCAGTTTATCCAATGCATCAAAAAGTTCAATGATTTTTAAATCAGTATTACCTGAATTCCTTTTGATATAAAGTTTAAAATTCCTTTTTTCCGCCTTTTCAAGGGAATGTACAAGTTGAAATAATATGTCGGTTGATCGGTTGGGCATAATGAAAGGTACAAGGTACAATGCTTATCTATACTACATTACAAGGATATGAGTTTTGTTTTAACATCATAAAATGGATGAAAATCTTGTGTACACATAAGCGTTCAGCCATGTAAATTTGCTCATTGCTTTAAAATAAATTTTTCATATCAGCAAGCAATCGAAAAGAGCTGGCAATCGGAAAGGCCAGGTTTTTAAAACCCTAAAAGCAAGATAAATATTTTTTACAGCATTTATGCTGTTTAATTTTTTTCATATGGCAAGCAATCGAAAAGGTCGCTCCGTTTCTACGGAGGGACCCTTTTTTTAGCTACTGTTTTTAAATAAAGGCACATTTATAAAGTAAAGCCACAAAAAAGCCCAACAAATGTTGGGCAAATTTATTATAAAGCATTGCTTATTTTAATCCGAATTCTTTCTTTACATCATTCACGGCATCCAGTTTTTCCCAGGTAAAGAGTTCTACTTTTTTCTTGATGCTTTTACCATCGGGAGAAACAAATGTTTTTTCAACAGTTTCATTTTTACGTCCCATGTGCCCATAAGCTGCTGTTTCGCTATACATGGGGTTACGTAGTTTTAAGCGTTGTTCAATAAAGTATGGGCGCATATCAAAGCACTTCATACCCATGACCTTTTTAGCAATTTGACCATCAGTAAGTTTTACTTTGGCAGTACCATAAGTATTTACATTAATACTGGTAGGTTGTGCCACACCAATGGCATAAGAAACCTGCACCAATACTTCGTCGCAGAGACCCGCTGCTACTAAGTTTTTAGCGATATGGCGGGTTGCATAAGCGGCGCTACGATCTACCTTGCTGGGATCTTTACCGCTGAAAGCGCCACCACCATGAGCACCTTTTCCGCCGTAGGTATCTACAATTATCTTACGCCCGGTTAAGCCGGTATCGCCATGTGGCCCTCCAATTACAAATTTACCGGTAGGGTTTATATGGTACTTAATCTTATTATTAAATAAATGATTGTACTTAGGATATTTTGCTTTTACCCTGGGTATTACAATATTGATAATGTCTTTTTTAATTTTTGCCAGCATAGTATCATCTGTTCCAAAATCATCATGCTGTGTAGAAACTACAATGGCTTCAATACGAACAGGTTGGTTTTGATCATTATATTCCAGTGTAACCTGGCTTTTTGCATCGGGGCGCAAATATTTTATTTGTTTATTTTCTCTGCGCAAAGCCGCCATTTCAATTAATATATAATGGGCAAGATCCAAGGCTAAGGGCATATAATTTGGGGTTTCATTGGTAGCATACCCAAACATCATACCCTGGTCTCCTGCACCTTGCTCTTCTTTTTTCTTTTTATCAACCCCCTGGTTAATATCAGATGATTGTTCATGAATAGCAGATAATATACCACAGGAGTTTGCTTCAAACATATACTCACTTTTGGTATAACCAATTTTGCGAATTACACCCCTTGCAATTTCCTGAACATCTAAATATGCTTTACTTTTCACTTCACCGGCAAGAACTACCTGGCCTGTGGTTACCAATGTTTCACAAGCTACTTTACTCTGTGGGTCAAAAGCTAAAAAATGATCAATTAAAGCATCACTAATCTGGTCAGCTACTTTATCAGGATGTCCCTCACTTACAGATTCGGAGGTAAATAAATAAGGCATAAATATTTTTTTTAAGGATGCAAAGATAAGGGTATGGACATAAAACAACAAAGCCCCCACAATATTGTGGGGGCTATAAAAATTATATTTTCGTCCAGGTCATTATGAGTTTCATTCTGTATTGCGGATTGCTACCACTGCCAATTTTAATACGGCCAAAAGCCAATGGGTTTGCGTACGGTAAAATGGCTGTTGAATATTGTGGATATACTAAAGTATAGGGTGCAAATAGGCGCATATCATAATTTATATGTTTACGGCTTACCATGTCCTGCAATTGCCGGGTTACATTTAATGTATAATAATAGATGCCGGTACCGCCAGGCCCCGTTTTATGTTTGGGGAAAGCGCCAAAACTATTATAATCCATAGATGATGGGAAATAAAAGCTGGCATTGTCCGGATCATAATAAGCCATTGGGTTTAAATCAAAATAAATAGGTTTCCATTTAGCTGCAGCAGTATCAATCAAATCAACATACAATGCATGTGGAACAGCAAAAACAGAATCATAATATGGGTTATCTGGTATTTGTTCCACTACAATCTCTGCACGGTTTATAACCCTGTTGCTTATACTATCGGGGTGTAATCCGGGAAAATGTAAGTTTGCATAAGAACCCGGACTTGTTTGTAAGTACAATTCATCTGGCCCCGGATTTAGGCTTGGCGTACCGGTCCTGTCTCTTTGAATATGATTGGCTACAGCCGATGGATAGAAATCAGAATAATATGCGGTTTGTATTCCTAAACTGTTAAATACCGTATCTACCTTTCCATTAAATCTTTTACGAAAATGAATTTCCAGTCTTGTATCAGGATCATCTAATACCAGGTACATTAATGCGTTGCCACTGCTGATTGATTTTACAGCCAGGCCTTTTATAATTTTCCTGAATAGGGAATCATTTCTAAACGCATTGAACGATCCCGTAGCGCTGGAATCATACAAATACCATTCATTGGCATAAATTGGGTCTAGCTTTATTCTTATTTGATTGGTACTGGAATCTTTACCATGGGCAAAAAATACTTTATTGGGTAAATTACGAATATCAACTGTTTGCACTGAGGATACAGGTAAGCCCAACATGGGGCTGTAATTAATATTGTGTGGTTTAAAAGATGAATCAGAGAACTCTGTATCTGTAATACGGGTAACTTCTAATTGCTGGGGAATGGTAGTATCTCCATAAGAACCTGAATATTTTAATGTCAAAACAACTGAGTCAATTCCAATTAAAGTATCCAGGGGATTACCGTAATAATAAGGATAAAAGGGAGGCTTAAATTGTAAAAACAATTCGGCATTCGTGGTTCCAAATAAAGGATCATTATTGATTCTCCCTAAGAGAAAATTACCGGAAAGGTTTACCTGGCTGGTATCATTAAAAAAGCCCTGGGTAGTTTCTATCTGAAAGGTATCCCGAAAGGTATGAACATTATCCACGGCGGGTATCAGGTCAACCCCCAGGTTTGTAGTATCTAATTTAGTACAGCCCCAAAAAACGAATGAGGCCACTAAGATTCCGGTAATAATTACAGGGAAAACATTTTTGCGCACAAATAAATATTTAAGATAATCAGGTTTGCAGTTAACTATTTAGCAAGGTCGTTATATAATTGTAAATAGTCTGTTAAATCAGATTCAGGATTAAATTTCAAAACTTTTTTACCTTTTACTTTTGAAAACTCTTCGGTTAATTTCTTATCTGTTTTGGCAGCTCCAAAAGTAATCGCATCGGCATAAGAGGCGCCAGTTCTATATAATGCTGCATTGGTACCTTCTTTAAAAAGCGCTTGCTCTTTAGGAGTGATAGAATCGCTAATGGTAGCTAGTTTTGCAAAATCAGATTCTAATTTTTCTTTAAAGGTATTTTCGCCAATTGTAAATACTACTTTACTATGGTTGAATACGGGCTCTTTTTTATAAGCCGTTTTAATATATAAGGGTATCAGGCCGGTCATCCAGCCACTGCAATGAATAATATCGGGAGGCCAGCCAAATTTCTTTACTGTTTCCAATGCGCCTTTACAAAACAGAACGGTCCGCAATCCATTATCATCAAACCAATTTTCATTTTCATCAGTAAAAATGGATTTACGCTTAAAAAAATCTTCGTTATCTAAAAAATATATTTGCAGGCGGGCATTGGGCAGTGAAGCTACTTTTATTACCAAAGGATAATCGTCCCCATCAATCATCACATTGATACCAGATAAACGAACAACTTCATGCAACCGGTGGCGGCGTTCATTTATCACTCCAAAACGGGGCATAATGCATCGCACTTCTATATTATTGTCATTTGACATGATTGCCAATTTGTTCACTACTTCTGCAAATTCGGTAAGCTCCAAATAGGGCGACATTTCGTTTGCAATAAATAAAATCCGTTTCTTTGTTGACATATTGTGCTAAGTTAGAGAGCTATACAAGCTTTATACTTGAAATTGGCTGCAAAATTACGTTTTTTTAAAGAGAAAGCCATTTTTTACTTAGTATAACATTTATATACATCAAAATGATTATAAGTAAAAGGCTGGTTGATATAAGAAATATATTAGGCAGTTTAAAAATAAAATCACAATCTATTGGTTTTGTACCTACTATGGGGGCATTGCACAACGGTCACCTGGCACTTATAAAGGCTTGCAAAACCAAAAACGAAATTTGTGTTTGCAGCATTTTTGTAAACCCAACCCAGTTTAATAATAAAAAGGATTTTGAAAAATATCCAATAACCCTTACACAGGATATTCAGATGCTGGAAACATCAGGTTGTGATATTTTATTTTTACCATCGGTATCAGAAATATATCCCCCGGGCTATGTTGCCCCACATTATGAGTTAGGTAATTTGGAAACAATTTTAGAAGGGAAATTCCGGCAGGGACATTTCCAGGGGGTATGCCAGGTAGTTGACCGGTTACTGCAAATCATAGAGCCCAACAATTTATTTCTTGGCCAAAAAGATTACCAGCAATGCATGCTGATAAAAAAATTAATTGCACTTAAATCATTTCCTACACAGGTAATAACCGTTCCCACTGTAAGAGAAAATAATAAGTTGGCATTAAGTAGCCGAAATATGCGTTTATCTGCCACTGAAATAAAAAAAGCAGAGGTAATTAGTGAAGTACTATATAAAATAAAACGGGTGATAAAGGCTGGCTCTTTAAATGAATTAAAAGTTGCTATGCAAAATCAATTAAAGGAAAATGGATTTGTGGTAGATTATTTGGAAATTGCAGATGCTGATACACTTGAACCAATAGAAGCCTGGGATGGTAAAAATAGATTGGTTGCCCTGGTAGCAGCATACCTGGGTGAGGTGAGGTTAATTGACAATATGCTATTAAACGAATAAGATTCTCATAACATAAAAATTAAGGATAAATATTTTGTTTCTTTTCTTCGGCAACCTTGTATTACAAAATGCAAAAGAAAATTATTACATTTTTAAAATATGGTGTGTTCACCATCGCCGGTATTTTGCTGGTATGGTGGCAATTAAGCAGCATGACGCCGGAAGAGACTGCCGAATTTCGTTTGGCCATCAAAAGTGCCAATTACTACCTGTTGATTCCTGTATTTATTATGGCAATTCTTAGCCACTTAAGCCGCAGCTTAAGATGGAAATTACTGATGGAGCCTTTGGGCTTTAAACCTGCTACCCAAACTGTATTTGCCAGTGTCATGCTGGGTTATCTTATCAACAGCTTTATTCCACGGTTAGGAGAGATCGTAAAATGTACGGTACTTTCAAAAAAAGAAAAATTAGAAGTAGATAAGGTTTTAGGAACCGTTATCATTGAGCGTATTTTCGATATGTTTTGTTATATCCTTTTTATTTTATTTTCTGTATTAATACAAATTGACCTGGTAGGGGGATATTTTAAAAAGGCGCTTAATTCCTTTACCTACTCCGGAAATATTACAAGAGGCATTCAGGCAATATCAGGGTTGTTTCTTTTAATTTTAATGATAATTATATTCCTGGTTCGGAAATATCCTCAACATACCGTAATCGTCAAAGTCAGGCATTTTTTAAAAGGTATGTTAACAGGTTTTATCAGTATCAAAAAATTAAAGCATCGGAAATTATTTATTTTTCATACCATTTTTATTTGGGCTATGTATTTATTACAGATATATATTGGCTTCCAGGTGATAGAAGGCACCGCACACCTGGGCATTAAAGCAGCTTGCGCCATTTTATCATTAGCTACCCTTTCTATGATTGCTACACCTGGCGGGCTGGGATCTTTCCCGGTTTTTGTAATGCAAACGCTTTTAATATATCACGTATCGGCCCCTACCGGAAAAGCATTTGGCTGGCTGATGTGGGGCGTAACCACAAGTATTATTTTAATAGTAGGTGTAATGAGTATGATATACCTTTTTTATAAAAATAAAAATAAAGATGAGGCAAATACAAGCGATACCAAACAAGATATTTGATGAAATACATTTGCAACAAGAATTAAAGAGATGGCGTTTGCATCGCAAAAAAATCGTATTCACCAATGGGGTTTTTGATTTATTGCACCAGGGCCACATTGCCTCATTGTGCGAAGCTGCTTCTTTGGGCGACATCCTTATTGTAGGGGTAAATTCTGATGCATCGGTAAAAAGATTAAAAGGGAATAACCGGCCGGTATTAGGAGAACAGGAAAGAGCCTTAATTCTTGCCAGCCTGTTAATGACAGATGCCGTTGTAATTTTTGAAACTGATACACCCAAAGATTTAATTACTTCCATTTTACCTGATGTACTGGTGAAAGGGGGAGATTATACCATTGATGCTATTGCCGGTGCTAAAGAAGTAATAGCAGCCGGGGGACATGTGCATTTAGCAAAAATGGTGAAAGGAATTTCTACCTCTTTAATAATAGAAAAATTAAAAAACAAATAAACCGGTAATAGGAAATGAGCAATCCTGTATCATATTATGTACAAACTTTATTTTCTTTTTTATTTATGATACTTTCTTAAATTTTATCCGAAATTTGAAACAAACCACCAGATTTGATTTTAGCAGCCATAGATATCGGTAGTAATGCAGCAAGGCTTTTAGTAAAGGAGGTAACGGAGACGCCGGGCAATACCCTTCATTTCAATAAACTTAATTTAGTAAGAGTGCCATTGAGATTGGGGTTTGATGTTTTTGAAAAGAAAATAATTTCTGAAGAAAAGATCAAAATGTTTTTAGACACCATGTTGTCATTTAAATATCTTGCCCAGGCTTACCGTGTAGAAAAAATAAAAGCATGTGCTACCAGTGCCATGAGGGATGCTGTGAACGGACCCGGGATCATCGAAAAAGTATGGCAACACACCGGTATTAAAATTGAGATCATCAGCGGCGATATGGAAGCCAATTTAGTTTTTGAAAACCATGTGGCAGAGAATATGAATACAGATCATAGCTATATGTATATTGATGTTGGTGGCGGTAGTACTGAAATTTCTTTTTTCAGCAATGGTTTACTCATTTTTAATAAATCATTCAATATTGGAACCATTCGGTTATTAAAAGGCCAACTAACAGAAAACGATTGGGATGTTTTGAAAAACACCATAAAAGCAGTAACCAAGGGGCATAAAGAAGTAATTGCAATAGGGAGTGGCGGTAACATTAATAAAGTTTTTTCTTTAAGCAAAAAGAAAGATGGAAAATCTTTAAGTTTAGATTTATTAAAAGATTATTACAAAGAGTTGGGCGCCTATTCTATTGAAACCCGTATGGAAAAATATAATTTACGAAGAGACCGGGCAGATGTGATAGTACCCGCATTACAAATTTATATACAAGTGATGCGCTGTGCCAATGCGAATGAAATTTTTGTACCCCGCATTGGCCTTGGGGATGGTTTGATACAGCACCTTTGGGCCGAATTAAAAAACAAATCATCATGAAACCCAGTTTTCTCATATTTACAGGTGTTTTATTTTGCAATATGCTGTTGGCACAAGTGCAAAATGGCCCTACCCGGTATGATGCATTTATTAAGAATTCAAAAATTCAGTGGGCAGGGTATTTATCTACTGAAATGAAATCATGCAACGAAGAAGTTAAAAATGATATACTGGATCAATTTATAAAAGGAACCCTAAAAGCTTATCAACCCATCCAATACCGGTGGCCCGATGCATTAAAATTAATACGGATCGACAAATTGCAGATTGACACCATGCATCATATTGATCTAAACATCACATCGAATCGCACGAATGCAAATTTATCAATAGATGAAATATTGTATATTCAAAACAATAAGTTGTATAGTTATATTCCCTGGGTGAGCATGCGCTCCCCTATTGTTACTCCTGCCGGAACTTATTTGGGAGAAGCCAGGATATTTTCTACTTCTATCAATCATAAAAACAGGAAAAGGTCTTATCGTAAAAAAGATTTCTTATGCCGGTCTATCCAATTTTTTAATTTAGATTCTCTCACAATGGATAATAAATTAAAAGAATTTTATGGCCAAAATATTATTGGTACTCTATGGCCAGTATGGCTCAAGAGCGCCCAGGTATATTTTGCAAAAGATAGTAGCAAGGCCATTGTAAATACCGGTGGGAATGGATTTAAAAGCAACATCATCATAAACGTTCCCTTGTACAATATGTATGGTGAGCTTATCGGGAACAAGACCATGTATGAAAATTATAATGAAGAGAGTTTTAATAAGATTGCCATTGAACAGGAATGGTATTATTGTAAAAAAAGAAATATTTTCTATACAAAAATCATTCAAATCTATTTATGTTCAGATGCTTTTAGTAAAGACCCCAATAATGTGATCTTAAAGGATGGTTACCATGCAATATTAAAAATTGAATTATAAATAATTTATCTACCTTAAAATAAAAAAGTAAAATATATTTATGTATTGATGTAGCAACTCTAACTGCAGTTCCATTTGCTACACCCCATCATCAACTCCTAATTTAAATTTATGTCAATAAATAAAGAAGTAAAAAGAATAACTACCCACACGCTTTTAAAAATGAAAGAAGCCAGTGAAAAAATTTCGATGATCACGGCATACGATTATTCCTTTGCCCGCATTTTTGATGCTGCCGGTATAGATGTAATATTGGTTGGCGATAGTGCCAGCAATGTAATGGCCGGCCATGAAACTACATTACCCATTACACTCGACCAAATGATTTACCATGCCTCTTCTGTGGTACGTGGCGTAGAAAGAAGCCTGGTAGTGGTAGATTTACCTTTTGGTAGTTACCAGGGCAATAGCAAAGAAGCCTTAAACTCTGCCATACGAATTATGAAAGAAAGTGGCGGGCATGCAGTAAAAATGGAAGGGGGCGCCGAGGTAGCAGATGGCGTAAAACGAATTGTAGATACCGGTATCCCGGTAATGGGGCACCTGGGTCTTACACCCCAAAGTATTTATAAATTTGGTACATACACCGTTAGGGCCAAAGAGCAGGCAGAAGCAGAAAAATTGCATAAAGATTCTTTGTTGTTGCAGGAATGTGGATGCTTTGCAATTGTTTTAGAAAAAATTCCGGCCACATTGGCTAAAACTGTTTCGGAGAATTTAACTATACCTACCATTGGTATTGGTGCCGGCGGCGCCTGCGATGGCCAGGTATTGGTGATGCATGATATGCTGGGTATAAACACAGAATTTAAACCCAGGTTTTTAAGGCAATACTTAAACCTTAATGAACAAATTACGCAAGCAGTGCAGCATTATATAAAAGACATCAAGGATAAAGATTTTCCGAATGATAAAGAACAATACTAAATATTTTTTATCAACCTGTCTTTTTTGTATTTCCCCTTTTCATCAACAAGATTATGTATTTATAAATACTATAATCAAAATTGAATAGTAGTATTCATTCGTTTTCTCTCATTCATGATAAGTGTAGGGATTTATGCATAGCCATTTCTTCTTTACTTTTGCAAGAATTGAACATCTTAAGAACCTTCAATGAAAATTAATCTTACTCCATTTTTATAATCGCATGAATAAAATAGAATACATAAAAGCAGAAGATGCTGTACAGGTTATAAAATCCGGTGACCGTGTATTTTTACATGGAAGTGCCGCCACGCCTGTTCCACTTATACAAGCCATGCAAAACAGGCATGCCAGTTTACAGGATGTGGAATTGGTTAGTATCAGTAACATGGGTATGCTTAATTTTGATGACCCACTATATCGTAAATCTTTTTTCATGAACTCACTATTTGTTTCGGCCAATACCCGTGCTGTAGTAAATAGTGACAGGGGAGATTATGTACCCATTTTTTTGAGCCAAATCCCACAATTATTCAAGGAAAATTTGTTGCCTGTACAGGTAGCACTCATCCAGGTATCGGAACCGGATGCACATGGATATTGTTCATTGGGAATCTCCGTAGATATTGCCCGTGCAGCAGTAGATACAGCCAAACATATTATTGCCATGGTAAATCCGCAAATGCCCCGCACACATGGTGATGGATATTTACATTACAGTAAAATGGATGCTATGGTTTGGATAGATACCCCATTGCCCGAAGTGGATTATGGATCTAAAAAAAATAAAATTGTAGAAAAAATTGGCGAACATGTGGCTTGCCTTATTGAAGATGGGAGTACGCTGCAACTTGGCATTGGTAGCATCCCGGACCAGGTATTACAAAATCTTAAACATCATAAAAACCTGGGCCTGCACACAGAAATGTTTTCTGATGGAGTGATTCCTTTAATACAAAATGGTATCATAAACAATAGCCAGAAAACGATTAATCCTGGCCGCTCTGTAACGAGTTTTATAGCCGGAACTAAAAGGATATATGATTTTGTTCATGATAATCCGGCTATCAGGGTTATGGATATAAGTTATGTAAATGATACCGCTATTATTCGAAAAAATCCTAAAGTAATTGCCATAAACAGTGCCCTTGAAATTGATATTACCGGCCAGGTATGTGCCGATTCATTAGGTACCTATCAATATTCTGGCATTGGGGGGCAAATGGATTTCATGAGAGGTGCTTCCCTTTCCAAAGAAGGAAAACCCATTATTGCTTTACCATCAACAACTTCAAAAGGCATTTCACGTATCGTTCCGTTTTTAAAACAGGGAGCCGGTGTAGTAACCACCCGGGGTCATATACATTGGGTGGTTACCGAATATGGAAATATAAATTTATTTGGGAAAAATTTGCTGCAACGTGCCAGGGCATTACAAAGCATAGCGCACCCTGCACATAGAGAAGAATTAGATAAAGCTATTTATGAAAGGTTTATAAAGTAAGTTCAATTCTTACTTAGAATAATTTTTAAATAAAATTATTCTACTGCTACCTGCTTACCATATAAGGCGCCTTCCCGCACTTCGGCAATAAATTGTTTTTCATTGATAAGAAAAGCATTCCCGTGTTCTAAAATATGAACTTTAATATTTTCAATACAAAATGGATTCCCTTCCGGCACATCAGCAATATTTGTAAACCCGATATCATGTCCATCTACTACCGTTACAGAACCGCTGCCAATCGCTTCCATCTTATTCCCTTCTGTAATGATCATGCCGGTATCTTCACCCAAACCAATACCAATACTTCCGGGGTTACAAACCACCGCCTGAACCAAACGGCCAAACCTCCCTCTTTTTTCAAAATGAGAATCAATAATAAGAGAATTGATAAATCCCAATCCGGTGGTAATTTTTACTTCACCTTTTAAATGTGCTTTACTGGCATTGCCTTCATAAATCATGGTATGGCTCATCGCCATGGCGCCGGCAGAAGTTCCGGCAATAATAAATCCTTCCTCTTCGGCATACCGTTTTTTAAGGATTGATAAAAATTCTGTTCCGCCATCTGTAACACTCAATCGTAGTTGATTACCGCCACTAAACATTACAGCATCACATTTTTTTATACGTTCAAGAAACCCTGGATCCGTAGTGTCTTTACGGTTCCGAATATCCATGAGGCCAATATTGGTACAACCAATTTTACCAAATGCATTTAAATAATTCTGGCCTACTTCTAAGGGTATGGTGCTTGCGGTAGTTATCACTTCAATTCTGCAATCAGTACCACCTGCTTCATCCACAATACGCCTTAAAATTCCCAATTCAAAAAAATTAAGATTATTCCTGTGTATTTGACCTAGTTCCAGGTCGGTTCCCTTATCTTCTGCCCCACCTATCGCTATCAATTTTCCTTTAATCATAATGACGCTTCTTTATAAATAAAACGCAAATTTAATGGAAATCGTACAGCATCACCCTCCATAAATTATTAAGATGATGTTGATAGCTTTGTTTTTTATACAATTAACCTTCTTTCTTTGCCGGTATTTATGCCGGAGATATTAAAATAAAGTGTTTGAACGCTATATTGATTTTTGCAATACAGCAAGATTTCACTAATTTACCTGTTTGAAATTTTATCAAAATACAATGAATGAAAATTATAGAAATTAAGATTTTACGGGGCCCAAATTTTTGGAGTGTACGAAGAAACAAACTGATACAGATGAAAATTGACCTGGAAGAGATGGAGCAAATTTCCACCAATAAAATTCCTGGTTTTAAAGAAAGGTTAGAAAAACTAATGCCCAGCCTATATGAACATCGTTGCAGTGAAGGGGTGGCAGGTGGTTTTTTTATGCGTGTGGATGAAGGTACATGGATGGGCCACGTAATAGAGCATATCGCTTTGGAAATACAAACCCTGGCAGGTATGGATACCGGCTTTGGAAGAACAAGGGGTACCGGTGTGGATGGTGAATATTATGTATGCTTTAGTTATTTAGAAGAAGATGCCGGCGTGTATGCAGCGAAAGCTTCTTTTAAAATTGTAGAAGCATTGATAAATGGCCAGGAATATAATTTGGAAGATGATATTATGCGCTTGCGTGAAATAAGAGAAGACACCCGCCTTGGCCCAAGCACCGGCTGTATTGTAGAAGAAGCAGGAAAAAGAGGTATCCCCTTTATTCGTTTAAACAAACACTCGCTGGTACAATTAGGATATGGGGTGCATCAAAAAAGGATCCGGGCTACTATTGCCAGTACCACCAGCAATATTGCCGTAGATATTGCCTGTGATAAGGAAGAAACCAAAAACCTATTAGAAGCTGCTGAAATACCCGTTCCAAGAGGGATGGTTGTAAGAACGGTGGATGGCTTACAAGCCGTGGTTGAAAAATACGGATACCCCTTAGTAATAAAACCAATTGATGGAAACCATGGTAAAGGGAATACCACCAATATTACTACCTGGGAACAAGCCCTTATTGCTTTTGATGCTGCCAAAGCATATAGCCGCAGTGTAATTGTAGAAAGATTTATTACCGGCTTCGATTTTAGGTGCCTGGTAATTAATTATAAGTTTATATGTGCTGCTTTGCGTACTCCTGCATCGGTTACCGGCGACGGCAAACATACCATTCAGCAACTTATTGATATTACAAACCAGGATCCCAGGAGAGGATATGGCCATGAAAAAGTATTAACACAAATTACAGTAGATCAGTTTACACAAAAAATATTAGATGAAAAAGGATATACTTTAGATACCATTCCTGCAAAAGGAGAATTTGTATTGGTAAAACCAACTGCGAATCTTAGTACCGGAGGTACTTCTACCGATGTAACAGATGAAGTACACCCAACCAATATTTTTATGTGCGAAAGAATAGCCAGGATTGTAGGCCTGGATATTTGTGGTATTGATATTATGGCCACAGATTTACGTACACCCGTAAATGAAAATGGGGGCGCCATTTTAGAAGTGAATGCAGCCCCGGGTTTCAGGATGCACATTGACCCTTCTGAAGGCCTGCCCCGAAATGTTGCCGAGCCGGTTGTAGATATGCTTTTTCCCCGAGGCTCTGCCGGAAGAATACCAATTATCGCTATTACCGGAACCAATGGTAAAACTACAACCACCCGTATTACCGCCCATATTGCAAAAACAGCCGGTAAAAAAGTGGGGTACACTACCAGTGATGGTGTGTATATTCAAAACCAATTAATGATGAAAGGCGATTGCACCGGCCCCATTAGTTCACAATTTGTATTAAAAGACCCTACGGTAGACTTTGCTGTACTGGAATGTGCCAGGGGTGGCATCCTTAAAAATGGGCTTGCTTTTCAAAACTGCGATGTAGCCATTGTTACCAATGTAGCAGCCGATCACATGGGACTGAGTGGGATAAATACCATTGAACAAATGGCTAAAGTAAAAGCGGTGGTTCCCGAAACCGTATTTCCGTATGGATATGCTGTTTTAAATGCTGATGATGAATTGGTGTATGCCATGAGGGACTCACTAAAATGTAATATCGCTTTATTTAGTATGGATGAAAAGAACCCACACGTTATAAAACATGCTAAAGATGGTGGGCTCGCTACTGTGTATGAAAATGGATATATCAGTATCTTAAAAGGCACCTGGAAAATAAGGGTAATGCATGTAAAAGATATCCCGGTTACTTATGAAGGTAAAGCAGTGCATAATGTAAACAATTGCCTGCCTGCAGTAATGGCCGCTTATTTATATAGGGACATTACCATTGAAGATATTCGCAGTGCATTGATGTCGTTTTTACCATCTGCTACGCTCACGCCCGGAAGATTAAACTTTTTTCATTTTAAAACCTTTACCATCCTTGCAGATTTTGCACATAACCCACATGGCTTAAACCTGCTTTGTGATTTTGTAAATAAATTAGATTATCCTAAAAAAATCGGGATCATAAGCGGTACGGGAGACAGAAGAGATGAAGACATTCGGGAGTTGGGTACCATTTCTGCTAAAAATTTTGATGAAATTATTATTCGTTGCGATAAAAACTTACGTGGACGCAGTGCCGATGAAATTATTGACCTGTTAAAAGAAGGTATCATTGCTGAAAACCCTAATATCTCCATAACCACTATTGCAAATGAAACGGAAGCATTAGAATATATTTATGCCAATCCGCAACATGGTGCTTTATATACCATGATGTGCGATGTAGTTACCGGTGCTTTAGATAAAATAAAAGAACTTAAATCCAGGGAAGACAAAGAATTGGTATAATATTTTTAGCACGCTGGAAAATAAAATATTAAAATATATTTTCCAGCTTTTAAAAGTTCAATTTTGATATTTTATCACTAACCCCTATTTTTGCACTCCCTTATCCATAAGGGGTTGTTTACTGGGTTATGGTGTAATGGTAGCACAACAGATTTTGATTCTGTTTGTCTAGGTTCGAATCCTAGTAACCCAACAGCTACTTTCTTCTAAAAATACCCTTGCATTTAAAATATGCAGGGGTATTTCAATTATCAGGTAAATTTCTTTTTGATTTTTTGAGTTTAGGGCTTTGCTAAATAAGAAACAGTTTTACAATAACTCTTTTAATAAAAAAGCAATCCCTCTCTAAAAAACATATTTAACTATCATTAGCAATTTCTCCAAATTCAGCTTGTCTGCTTCAGTTACCGAAACTGTAAATACTGTATTGTTGAAAGTTGTAGCCCTGTTGTCCAAACCTATCCTTCCGGTAATTGCTATGGCACTTCTTTTTTTATGTTATAGTTTTTCCAGTATCTCTTTTTTACAAATTCATAAGCCTTCATATTATTATACTCAATACCCGGCCGCAGTATCATTTGTATATCACCTGTAAACTCTTTGTCCTTCATTTTTTCTTCCATGTTAAGTATAAACTCTTTTTGCTTGGGCAACTTGTCAACTACAAACTGCATATATTCCGTATAGCAGGTTAATAGTTTATTGGTATCCATTGTATGGTAGGCATAAGCCCAGTATATATCAAACAAATCCCTGCTTTTTCGGCGCTGGTACGATGCCCTTAGTTTGCTGCCAAACAATTCTTCCAGTTCATAGGTATTTAGTTTGCATTCACCGCTAAACCATGAATTCTCTACTTTAAAATCCATTTGTTTCATACCAAGTACCGTAAAATGTTCCCTGGTATTTATTTCAACCTTCAGCCGCATATTTATTACAGGTGCTATTTCAGATACAAACCGATAAGTAATCGTATTATTATGTTTACTCTGTTCAATCTTTGGTTTGCTTTCTAAAAAATCCAGCCGTTGGCGCAACCTGGTTAATATCGGCCCTATGGTTTCTCCTTTTATTTGCACCAAGTCTATATCTTCCGAATATCTTGCCTGCGGTTTCAAATACAACTTATGAAAAGCTGTTCCACCCCTGAATGCAAGATGGGCATTGAGCATTTCATCAGAAAATATTTCTACCAATGCCCTTTCAATAATTAAATCCTGCTCCACCTATGCATTATCAGGCCAGGGTGCATTCACTTTCCATTCTTCAATATACCGCCGTGCTATCATAAATCACTTTCAATTTGTACATTTTTTATCACTTTCCATTTTTCATCTATATCCGCATTTTTATTTTTTTGGTTGGATAATGCCACCGGGAATATTTTTTTATTGTTCAGCGCTTTGGTTAACGCATCCGCTAATTTTTCGTTACCAATTCCTCTATCCAGCAAATACCCGAGTTTTTGTATAGCTGCTACCTGCGGATAACGTTTGGCAGTTTTAATTAATTCAGCAGGTTTTATTTCCGCCATTAATTCTTTTAGTATGGTTGCAGTATTATTAATACCAATGTTTTTGTTATAATACAATAAATCCAGCGCAGTAAGTTCCGGGGTACTTACTTTGATATTTCCTGCATCAGTTTTTTTGCTTACAATATCTTCATCTGCCCAGTCTTTTTTTACATTAAAATTAATCTTCAGTTTCTTAGTATTAATCTTCCTTAGTGCAGGCTTTTCAGTTATTACAAAAAATTCCATTGGCTGTTGGTGGGCTGCGCCATGCAAAGCAGCGGCTGATAACAAACCAACATAATACCGTTTGTTGAGCGAATGCATTAAATCATCAATAAAAAGAGCAGGCGGTATCATGCCCTGATGTGAATACTCCGGAGTAATGATGGCATAAAAACCTTTACGGATTTGTGCCACCTGTTTCTTTGCTTTTAGTCTGTAAAGGTTTTGATTAATGGCTTTATCTGAAATAGCGAACTGTTGCTTTATTTCGGCAAGCGAAAACGAATACCTGCCAACCGATTTTATTTTATTGATAAAATTTTCCAGGTAATTATATTGTATGGCAGCTTTCGGCATAAATAACAGTTTGCGATTAACTACGCATTTCGTAGTAAATAGCGAATATAAACTTTTCTACTGAATACCGATGAATTAATAATTTCCTGCTTCAAAAAGCGGATAAATTCCAGGTGACTTTTATCTGGTTTCATACTATTAATTTTACTGTTTTTAAATGCCTCATTACCAATAAATAAAAAAGACTCACTCAATCTTAGGCCGTCAAAAGATTGGCGAGTCTTGTTAAATCTGGGATAAAATGGTTCGAGAAATGTGCGTGCAGGGCAACTTAAAGCCTGCATATAATGCAGGTTTTTTTTGTGTTTACGGCTCTCTTAATATTCAATTTTATTTTTAATAATCATCACACTTATTCATTTATTTCACTTTACTATAGTAGCACCAGTACATTAAAAATGCCCGGTTATAAAACCGGGCATTGCAAGTATTTAAAATTACTGATTAGTAATTACGGATTGTCATTTCTGTTCTGCGGTTTTTAGCACGGCCTGCTGCAGTTTTATTATCTGCAATAGGATTGGTTTCACCATATCCAGTAGATTTCAGCCTGCTTTCATCAATACCTTTACTTACCAAATAATCTTTTACAGATTTTGCCCTGTTTTCAGATAATGTTTGGTTTAGTTCATCACTTCCCTGAGAGTCAGTATAGCCATCAATATCAATCATCAGGCTTTCATCTGCCTTTAAGATGCTTGCTACATCATTTAAAGATTTGAACGATTTAGGAAGTAATTTATAACTGCCAGTTGAGAAGAAAACGTTTTTAGCAGCCATGTTTACTTTTTCAATTACTTCTTTAGCAATTACAGGGCAACCTTGATTGCTTGCCGGGCCGGGACGAGTTGGGCATTTATCTTCTTCATCATTTACGCCGTCATTGTCTGTATCTGGTATTGGACAACCCTGGTAACGAGCCACCCCTTTTACGGTTGGGCATTTATCCATTTCATCGTTTATGCCGTCTCCATCAGTATCCGGAATAGGGCAACCACCATATTTAGCAAGGCCTGCTTCATCGGGGCATTTATCGTCTGCATCTGCAATACCATCTCCATCCCGATCAGGACAACCTTGTAAAGAAGCCAAACCAGGCGTATCGGGGCATTTGTCATCTGCATCAGCAACACCATCTCCATCCCGATCAGCAACTACCGGTACTTCAGGTGCTGCTACTACTACAGCTTTGGGCTTTGGAAAAGACCTTGCCATACCAAAGCTGTTATAAAAATGATAAGCAACATCGCTGCTGGCCGGCATGCGATATTGAGAATTTAGAATAATAAAGAAATTATCGGCAGGTTTTATTTGTAACCCTACGCCCAATACTGTGAATGCACCAAAATGCACACTATATTTTGATGCTCCAACGCCACCTGTTAAAAAAGGGTTTAAAAAGTACTTATCAGAAAGTAATTTCAGGTTTGCAGTAGCGGCAGCTTCAAAAAGAACTTCATCGCTAGTTGATTTGGGGCGGTCAGGATAAGGGTATTTTACAAAACTACCCGATAAAGTAGCAGCAAGATCAAGATTTTGCATCATCCCTTTCATATAACTTACAGCTATACCGGGCGCCATCCGGGAGGTTTTAAACCATTGTTTCTCGTTAATTACATTCACAAGGCTGGTGGACCTGATATCCGCTGCTGTTTGAAAATCATTTAAAACAAAATGAATTCCAATAGTTCCGGGTTTTTTATTATCAGTTTGGCTAAATGCACTATTGAATAGGCCAAAGGCCAAAAGAAGTAATATACTCTTTTTCATAAATAATTAGTTTACAGTAAACGTAGCAAAAATAACGGCTTAGTTTGAATTGAGGAAAAATATATCAGTTTTAGTACACCTATTTTTTAAAAATTGGATGGAACCTATACTTTAAGTTGTATGAATAGGCCTCGTTTTACCCAAAACTTCAATTTTTACCCGGGTAAGCCCTGCTTTGATATATCCTAATTTTTGGGCAGCAGCCCGGGTAAGGTCAAGTAATCTCCGGGTTTTGGGATGCAACCTGTCGTTTACTTTTACGTAAATAACTTTTTTATTTTTAAGGTTGGTTACTTTTATCCAGGTACCTAATGGTAATGAATTACAAGCTGCTGTAAACTTTTTCTGATCAAAAGTTTCGCCGCTGGCAGTGCGTCGTCCATGAAATTTATTTGCATAAAAACTGGCCTGTCCATATAAGATAGTAGTCTTAGATTTGGCCATTTTAGATTTACCTGTTTGCGCCTGGCCGGTAAAGGAGAAGGCTAAAAAAAGTAAAATAAAGAAAATACGATATCCTGTCATTGATTGAATTAAAGTGAACAAATCATTTTTTTGTGAAAAAATGGTTTCTTAACGCTTTGTCATTATTATAAATATCGTCAAAAAAAATGATTTTTTTGTCATTTGGAATGCAGGTAAAGTACCGGATATATACAGGAAAGCTATTTTTTATATAAATTTTATGCATTTCTTTCCGGTTTATCCAGTTATCAATAGAATCTGTAGTATATCTCAGTGTATCTTTTTTAGGATATAACATACTATCATTTCGGGCTATATAATATGCTAAGTCTTTCCAGGATTCTACCCTTACACATCCATGGCTTAGGCTGCGATCTGATCTTTTAAATAAATATCGTTGATTGGTATCATGCAGGTAAACATCATAAGGATTATTAAAATTGAATTTTAAGACACCAAGGGCATTGGCATCTCCACTTCCTTGTTGTACTTTAAACGGAATTCCTTTACTGTATTTATTCCAATCAATATGATATGGATCTACCGGTTCTCCAGAATATGTATAAAGCGCCAACCCTTTTTTGGTCAAATAGCCGGGATTCCGTTTTAAACCGGGAAGCAAATCTTTTTTTATGATGCTTACCGGTACCGTCCAGGTAGGATAGGTAACCAGGTTATTTATTTTCCCGGTTAATTCCGGTGTAGGGGTTCCCGGTTTACCCACAATTACTTTAGACACTAATTTTACAGAATCATTACTGATGAGTTGTAATTGATACGAAGGGATATTTACCCAAATATATTTTTCAGGCAGCGATGCGGGCAAAGATTTAAAACGATCTAAAGTAATGGCAATACGAATTAATTTTTCCCGGTCGTTATCGTTTAATTTCTTTACTAAACCGGATGATAATTTACCATCTGTTTTCATTCCTCTTTTTTGCTGATAAGCTTTAATCATTAAACGTAGTTGTAAAGTATCCGGAAGATGTTGTTGTAATGAAACCCCGCTTTCTGCCATTCTCTTCTTCAGTAACTTCACAAATGCGGTAGAATCTTTATATGGATATTGCAAATAAGTATAATCCTGGGTATCCATACTATCAATAAATGAATGTAAGTTTCTTTTTAATAAAAGAAAATCCCGATGCTTAGGCTGCCACCGGGTAATTAGCTGGGTAAGTGAATTTTCTTTTAAAAAGCTTTGTAAAGCAGGTATAAAAAAATTATTTTGTTCACTGCTATCATATTGCAGGCCGGCACTATCTTTTTGTAACCTGCCCTGGCGAATATCCTGCAAAACATTAAAAAAAGAATTACTAAATAAGCAATCTGCTTTTGCCCATAAAACTGCATCTTTTCGTTTATCATTATTTTCCTGTAAACTGCTGTAGTATTTCTTTAATAAACCATACTGATAATCTTCTTTAAACAAGCCATCATAAATACAAGTATCTAAATAATTTAAAAAAGAAAGGGCTGCTTTGTCCCATTGTTCTTTACTGCTCCATACCGGTTTGTAATTATTTGAGGTATAGAAGGCTTTGGTTACCGGTAAAAAAGGGAGGAGCGTAGAATCATCAATTTTATTTTCACTGGTATGGGTTAGAAAATCTTCAATATTTTTTTGTACATACCCATCCATTTGAGCTTTATTTTTTACCAATTGGCTTTCGCCAGCTTTTTTCTTTCCGGATTTACAACACACAAAAAACAGGGAAGAAAAAAAGCATAATAATAGTATGGAACAGAAAATTTTCATTTGGAGGAGATGCCTTATCTTGTAAATTACACAAGTTATGGAAAACAATAATAATTCTTTTTTATCATTCATCATTACCTGGTTCATTCTTTGTTTATTTAATTATGAAACTTTGCAGGCACAGCCTAATGAGTATGGTTTATTGGTAATTAAAACCAAAAAAGAATATAAGCAAAGTGTGGCAGCAGATTCGCTTAAAAGAATGGTTGACATCAAACAATATATACCAGGCATTCAAATTGATTTGAGGTATAGCACTGAAAATAATTTCATGCATACCCGGCTTTACCCTTTATTAAAAACCACGTATGTACGTTTGGCTGCTGCCCAAATACTTTTATTAATACAAAATGAATTGAAACAAAAGGGATTGTCTCTTAAAATATTTGATGCTTACCGGCCATACCATGTAACTGTTAAAATGTGGGAACCCGTTAAAGATAGCCGTTATGCAGCCGACCCTAAATTTGGCAGTGGGCATAACCGGGGCATTGCCATAGACCTTACCATCGTGCATTCAAATAATTTGATGGAATTGAATATGGGCACTGATTTTGATAATTTTACGGATACCGCACACCATGATTTTAAAAATCTAAATCCCACTATTCTACAAAACAGGGCTCTTTTAAAAACAATTATGGAAAAATATGGATTCATTGCTTTGGATACGGAATGGTGGCATTATTATTTACCCAATGCTAAAACTTATGAATTAATGAACCTGTCTTTTAATACTCTAAAAAAACTTAGCAGCATAAAATTGATTCATTAAAAGCATTCGATTTTAAATAATTTTGATACAATATTCCTGATATGAAATATTATATTATTGCCGGTGAAGCGAGTGGCGATTTACATGGAAGCAATTTAATTACAGCCTTGCATAAAATAGACCCTATGGTTGATATAAGGGCTTGGGGAGGTGATAAAATGCAGGCAGCAGGGGCTACCCTGGTAAGGCATTACAAAGACCTTGCGTTTATGGGTTTTGTGGAAGTATTAAAAAACCTTTATACCATTTTACAGAATATTTCATTTTGCAAAAAAGACATTTTGAAATACAAACCGGATGCCCTGGTGTTAATTGATTACCCGGGGTTCAACCTTCGGATTGCTGAATGGGCAAAATCCCAGGGACTTAAAGTGGTGTATTATATTTCTCCCCAGGTATGGGCATGGAAAGAAAGCCGGGTAAAGCAAATAAAAGACTCGGTAGATAAAATGATTGTAATACTCCCTTTTGAAAAAGAATTTTATCAAAAATGGAATTACCCGGTAAGCTATGTGGGGCACCCATTGGTAGAAGAAGTAGATGCTTTTATAGATCATGCAGACGATTCAGAAATACCGCTTTACCAAAATAATAAAGGAACCATTGCCTTATTACCGGGAAGCCGTAAACAGGAAATATTAAAAAAGCTTCCGATCATGCTACAGGTAAGCAGTCATTTTCCTGAATATAGTTTTGTAGTAGCAAAAGCACCCGGCATTGAAGATGATTTTTATACAACGATGCTATCTTCCTACAAAAATGTGTACGCCATTACTGGTAAAACATATTCGTTATTATACAAAGCAAAAGCAGCTTTAGTAACCAGTGGCACCGCTACCTTAGAAACCGCTTTGTTTTTTGTGCCCCAGGTAATTTGTTATAAAGGCAATTCAATTTCGTACCAAATTGCAAAAAGGCTGGTAAAAATAAAATACATCGGTCTGGTAAATTTAATTATGGATAAGGAAGTGGTAAAAGAACTCATTCAGCATGATTTTAATGTAGCTAATGTAGCACGTGAGCTTGACCTTATATTACACAATGAAAATAAAAAAGCGTCCATCCAGGACGACTATAGAAAGCTTAAAAGATTATTAGGCGAAACTGGCCATGCTTCAACACAAGCTGCAAAAATTATTTATGATGAAGTGAAGCGTTAGCGCATCATCAATTTAATGGTAAGGATGATCATGGCAAGTATGAATAAGAAAATTGAAATGCGGTTAATTCCATGCATATATTTCATCCACTGTGTAGGTTCTTCTTTCGGATCCCTCTTTTTAAGATATAAGTATTCTGCTATTTGACGTAGTATGCCCATGCATTTAAATTTTATTTTGCAAAGTTATTGCAAAGCCAGTATTGCACTTTATTGTTATTTATCGTAGCAAAACAAAACTATTTTTTACAAATACTGTTTTATCGGTATTATATTTCTTATAACTCAATATATAAATATAGGCACCCAAAGGAGCTTGTACGCCCCCCAACCTGCCATTCCATCCTTTGCTTTTGTCTTTTGTTTCAAAAACAAGTTGGCCATAACGGTTATAAATTTTAAAATCCATTTGCTCTATTAGCTCTGATCCCAATACTTTAAATTCATCATTCTTATGATCGTTGTTGGGCGTAAATGCTGTAGGGATATAAACATCTGTAACTACTTTTACTAAAACACTATCTGTTGCAGCGCACCCGCTTGTTTTATGCGTTGCAGTAATAAAATATAAAATATCCTGGGTGGCAGATGTAACGGGGTTTAAAACAGTGGTATTGCTTAGTGCCGTGCCTGGTGTCCATAAAAAATCATACTGATTTGCATTGGCAATACTTGCTTCAATAGTTTTGCTACCACCTATTTGTAAGAAAATGGGAGGGCCGGCATCAATGGGCGGCTTAGCAATAATATTGATAGGAGTTCCCGTAATAATTTGCCGGCAACCACCTGCATTTTCCACAGTTACAATTGGTGTATAATTTCCAGCATTCGTATATGCCCTGTTAAAAGGAGGGGTTTGATTTCCTGCTCCATCGCCAAAGCTCCAGTTCCACAATGTAATATCCGGACTTCCAGTTGCTGAAAATTGAACAAATTCATTCTCGCAAAATATATTTTTATTTACATTGAAAGCCGCATTGGGATTGTTATAAATAACGGGTATCACTTTATCAACCGTGTCGCTTTTACATCCTCCTATTGCAACAGCATGGCGTATCGTAATATTGGTTGCAGCATTGCTGTAAGCATGAGAAACCGTATTGGCGGTATTGATATTTGTTTGTTGTCCATCACCAAAATTCCAATACCAATTTATAGGCGTATTTACATCATAAGCAATGGAAGATGTAAAGTGATAAGTACTGTCCACGCAGGATGTACCGGTATAGTTAAAATCTGCTACAGGTTTATTCGCCACTACAACGGCTAAACTAAAGGCATTGCTTAAACATCCGCCTGATGCTTTGGTTTTTAATGTAACAGTAAAAGTTCCTGCAGTGGGATAAGTATAATTAAAAGGTAAAGCATCGGTACGTACTTCTGTAAAACCATTTCCAAAATCCCAATGCCATTCTGTAATTACACCAGTTGCATAAGTAGAACTATCGCTAAAGTTAATAGACTGCCCCAGGCAAACATTTTTATCAAACCCAAATTTTGCAATAGGCTTGGATGATACAGTAACGGTTCTTTTTAGTGTATCGCTTTGGCAACCGTTTGCAGCAGTTACTATTAAACTTACAGTGAAAGTTCCAGCACTTGTATAAGTGTGATAAAAAGGAATTCCATTATTATTCACACTTGAATTACCATCACCAAAATGCCAATCCCATTGTGTAACAGAACCATTTGTAATAAAAGAAGTATCTGTAATATAAACAGAATCACCAATACAAATACCAGTATCCACACCAAATCTTGCGATAGGTGCATCTTGTATTACTATTGTTTTGCTGGTATCTGCAATGCAACCATTATCAGCAGTTATTTTGTATTGCACAACATGATTACCCGAAGATGTAAATTTCTTTACTGCATTTTGGGTGTTGATGGTACTGTTGTCCTCAAAAGTATAAGTATAGTTTGCAATATTAAAACCCGTTATGATAGAAGTTCCAGTAAATCTTACACTGTCTTGCAGGCACAATGGCGTTTGTGTTGTAAAATCGGCTATGGGACCGGGTTTCACAACTATTTTTACGGTAGCTTGTTCTGTTTGGTTGCAATTTTGAATAACTGCTGCCGTATAGCTTACAGGCAAATAATAAGTGCCTGCATTATTAAAAATAAAATCTTGTTGCAGGGAATAAACATAATAAGTTCTGCCATTAATTAATTCGGTGTAAAGCGGAACGGGTACATTCATTATGGAATCAGTATTTGGCGTAACACCGGTAAGCTGGCTTAATTTCCAATGAATGGATAAAGCGGGGTAAGCCAATTTTACCAATAACCGAACCGGGCTTTTAGGGCAAGTAAAAGTATCTGTTTGCCCATTGCTGTTTAAACTATTTTGTATAGCGCTGTAATTATTTAAATTGTTGATAAGTGTGCCTACATTATACCCATAACTTTCAAAATTACCTAAACCATAAACGGTAGATGTAAATGCAGAATCACTGCTAATCCAATGCTGGGCTCCAGGCCCTGGGAATCTTACGAGCGCAACGGAATAAGATGGATAGTTTGGATGTGGAATTATTTGAGCAGCCGGCACAATATTTCCATCAACCCTTAATGATGGTATAGCAGCGGTGGGTAAATGTATATTTGCATACACATAATCAATGGTTGATTTTCTGCTGGTATAAAATAGTACATGTTTTTGTCCTTGTTCAATAGGGCTGATATAAAACATTTCCGGATCCCCATAAGAAGGAGGGGCAGGACTGGTGGTTGGATAATTCCAGCATTGGTTTTTATTTACCATGTACTGCGATACCAAAATGGGTTTGTCAGCTTGTATATAATCACCACCGGTAGAATCCATGTATTCGTAAAAAAAGTTTTTAATAAGTCCGGTCATTACCACACCATTTTTTCTTACAACCGTAGTAGGGTCTGCTACACAAATCCGATAATAATTTCTATTGGTTTCCAGAATATTTGTAGTAGCATTATTGATGGTATGATAGGTTAAATAACGGGTTCCCCAGGCTTGTTGCGGAAAAACCTGTTGTTGCATAAACTCGCCCCCATCGCCACGGCATAAACGAATACCACTGGACCCTGAAAATACTGCTACCGGGTGGCAATTGCCATCAGCTCCCGGTACGGATACAATTTTACTACCGGTCATATCTTTACTTGCGTCAGCCGGATTTCCATTAAAAATGGCCTTACCAAACACATGAAAAGATTCTCCTTTATTTAAATTAATGATATAAGTCTGGCCGGGTAACCAACCATTTTTAGTGGTATCAGAGGGAGTGATTTCCAGCCGGGTATTATCTTCTGAAGCAATGGCATAAAACCAGGAATACCAATCACCCGGGCTGCTTTGAGAAGTAGTTTGATAATAGTTTATTGAATGATAAATGTATCCATAAGTTTCTACAGGCATGAGCATGGTGGCTCCTGAAACCTGGTTGGCATATACATGAGAATACACTGCAACCGGTACATCACTTACAATATGGATCCCCTTGTTTTGTAAACCATCCGTAAGCGTTCGTGCATCGTTAGGCCCCGATTTGGGAATAAGGATACTGGCATTAACGGTATTTGCAGGGATATTTAATGTTTGAGTATAGCCGGTATTGGTAATAGTTACGGTAACTGTGGCAGCTAACTCGGTACTAATATATATGGCCATTTCCTGGGAGTTGATGGGTGGCTCGTTTGTAAAGGTATAATCGTATCCATAAGCCAGCCAAAACTCTGTTCCCCGATTGCTTTTATCTTGCGCCAACATTGTTTTGTAACAAACAATAAGCAACAATAAAAGAAATGTTTTTTTCATAAATTAAGAAATGGTCTGTTTAATTTCAAAACGGTATTTTAAAATCAAATACAAATTAGCCCATTTAAAGTAGGAAAGCTCATAAAAACACAAATAATTAAGGCCAATTTCAATAAATGAGTGTTTATGCTCAATTTAAAAATTAAGTAGAAATGCTTAGAAATTGGAATACCATTAGAACTACTTTTAATTTCTCTAAAAAGAGATAGATCCCGCTTTATCAATATCTAAAAAAGCATGTTTTATTACCAAATTAAATTTTTTAAAAAATGAGAAAATGTATTTTAAAATTTAAGATTGCTTTCTGTATCCTCAGTTTGCTTCTTTTATTTAGTACAGCCAGTTTTGCCCAAAGTGGGCAGTACAATACTGTAAATTGGAAATTTAGTAACCCTAAACAAATGGGTATTACTGTTTTAGATGTAGATTTTTTTGATGACAATAATGTACTTGCAGTAGGCCAAAGTGGTGGTATTGCAAAAAGTACCGATGGTGGAAGGAACTGGACCTACGGCCCTTTTACATATATAAATGCTGCTGGTGTCCGCACCACATCCACTTTATATGATGTACATTATATTTCTGCCAACGTTGCCTACGTAGTAGGTGATCGGGGCTGTATGGCTAAAACAACCGATGGCGGAGCAACCTGGAATTTTGTAATAACACCCTTATACCAAAATGCCAGGAACATAAACACTTGTTGGTTTTTAAATGAGAACAAGGGGTATATTGGTGGACAGTTTAATTCTCCTGATTCTATTCCAAAAGTATATGTAACGAATGATGGTGGCGCTACCTGGGATTCTTTAGCCGCTCCCATGGTGAATGGAACTTCAAGAGCGGGATATATCAACAACCCAAATGTTTCATCGGTGTTATTAGACCTGGATCAAAAAAATAAAGAAATTCAACGCATCCAGTTCATCAATGATAATGTGGGTTATGTAACCGGTTCTGCGAATGGATTATATCCCAGGGTTTCACAATCTGCTAATTCATCTACTTGTTTACCAAACCCTACCGGTAACCTTACCAGTAGTGCCGGAACTTCTGCATTATTATGGAAAATATCCGGTAACACGATTACAGATTATTCATTAAGCAAAGAAAGATTAGGTTATACCGGTATCAATACCAATACGGTTACTTGTACTACACAATATAATTCTGCAGGCGTTACCCCAGTAGGTCAAACTTACAGAGCAATGAATATTCTTAATGACTCTACTGTTATCATAATGTCCTTCAATAACAATTGTGTTGTGAGAGTTAATACCGGAAATAATGATAGTACAGAAAATGTAAATAACCCCGGTAATTTTGAAAAGGGAAAATATCAAATATTAAACTTCCCATTCCCACCCACAGGTGGCCCCAATGCCGGCCCTTCAATTCCTGCTACACAGGTTTTACTGGCTTCTAATCCTTATCATATAAAAAGAGCTGCCAATGGAAAATTGTATGTGGGTTCTAATTTTGGCAGAATTTGGACTTCAATAGATAATGGTGAAAACTGGTTAGAAGAAAGAAGTTATCCTGAAGGGCAAAACTTTAGCCAATTTGCTGCCTGGGCTTTAGATATTGCACCCGGAGGAAAGTTCTTATTTATGGGCCAAAATGGCGCTGTAGCTGATTCAATACCAGGAGGAGCTTTATTTAGTAATTATAATTTAGTGGCACCTGATGGTTCTTATGTAAAATTTGATTTTGCAGATTGTAATACCGGGATTGGTGTAGGCGGCGGTTCTATTACCCGCACTTTAGATGGAGGAAATACCTGGTTAGATAATAACCGTCCTGATTTTAGCAATGGTGTAAGTCTTACCGGCCTTTCTTATCCTACTGTTTCTAAAGCCTGGTTTACGGTTAGTAATGGTTTTATTTATAAGTCAGAAAATGCAAATGCCTCGCAGGCAGATTTTATAATTGACCCGATGTATAATGATGTTTCGTATCAAATGAATGATGTAGCAGCCATAGGAAATGATACCGTGTATGCTGTAGGATATAGCACCTATACAGTACCAACAGCTAATAGAAAAACTTCACTTTTTAAATCTACTGATAATGGTGCTACTTTTAATACAATAGATATAGCCGTTACTACTGCATCTCCTGCATTTACTGCTCCCAATCTTTCTCAATTAGCATTTCCCAGCAGAAACATTGGTTATGTAGCCGGAACCAGGAATGGCGTTTATAAAACTACTGATGCCGGCGCAACCTGGACAAGCATCAATCCTTTCCCGGCTTTAAACGAAAACCCTGTTGGCTTCGCTAATAGGTTTGTAACCTATACAGATATCATGGCGGTGGATGATAACACCGTTTTTGTAGTAGGTAATATGTACACAAACCAAAACAACAGAAGGGTTTATAAAACAACAGATGGCGGCACTACCTGGACGGACATTTCCGGAAATATTGATCAACTTAATTCTGGAAATATTACTACCGTATTATTTCATGATGCTGATCATGGATATATAGGAATAGGCAATACCATTTGTAAAACTGATGATGGTGGCGCTACCTGGATTTTAGATATTTCTCCAACAGGTATTATTTCACAAACAATGGCATTTGCACCACGCATAGTACCGGCAGCCATTAACATGGAAAACAGGAAAATGTTTTTTGCAGGCTTTAGCGGTCCGGGTGGTTCCAGTAACAATATTATGGAATATGGAAATCCTGCAAACATTTCTGTGAATAGTACAGAAACGGTTGTAAATACAAATTGTAGCAATGCAAATGCGGGAACAATCACCGTAAATACAACAGGCGCAATTGCACCATACACTTATAGTATTGATGGAACTAACTTTCAAACTTCTAATGTATTTACCGGCCTGGCCGCAGGCGATTACACGGTGGTAATTAAAGATGCATATTGTGGAACGCTAACCAAAAATGTTACGGTTTCATTTACAGATAACTTAGTCTTAGCTACCACTCCTACTGATACAACTGTTTGCTCTGGTGCACCGGTACAATTGATGGCAACCAGTAATGCTGCCACCTACACATGGTCACCGGCAACAGGCTTAAGCAATAGTACCATTGCAAATCCTGTAGCAATTGCCAGTGGAAATACCAGTTATGTAGTTACTGCTAAACTAGGAAGTTGTACAAAAACTTCAAGTGTAAATATTAGTATTAAGCAAAGCCCATCGGTAAGTGCAGGCCCGGACAAAACAATTATACAAGGCGATGCAGTGATGCTTAATGGTAGCGGCCCGGCAATTACAACTTCTATTAGCTGGACGCCCACAACGAGCCTCATTAATATGAACACTTACACACCAACTGCAAAACCAGCCGTTACTACTACTTACACATTAGAAGTAGTAAATGATGAAGGCTGTACTTCTACTGACGATATGATTGTTCATGTGATTCCTTTTTGTATAAATCCAAAAAATGCATTCACACCAAATGGTGATGGTATCAATGATAAATGGATGGTAACTACCGGTGATGCTTGTACTTCACAAATAATGGTAAAAGTATTTAACCGCTATGGCAGCGAAGTATATTCAAATAATAATTACCAAAACAATTGGGATGGCACATATAAAGGAAAACCCATACCCGATGGTACATATTACTATGTAATTAGCTACCGCCTTACCAATGGAGATGTAGTTCCTGCAAAAGGCGATGTAACCATTTTAAGATAATTTGTAAAAAGAAATAAATACAATGAAAAAATATATTCTTACAGCCATTTTCTTAGGAGGATTTGCTGTAACACATGCTCAACAATTACAAAACTCTTCGTTTTACGACATGCAGGGGATATTGAGTAACCCATCGGTGGCAGGCGTACAGCAAGATGAAAATGTAAAAGCAGTAATAGGTGCTACCTATCGCACACAATGGAGTGGTATAAGTGGAAGCCCACAAACATTTACAGCTTTTGGATCTTTCAATTTACCAAAAAGCCAAATTGGAATTGGCGCTTATGCTTACAACGACAAAACAGGCCCTACTTCCAGGACCGGATTAGAAGTAGCATTGGCTAAACATATCAATTTTAATGATGGTGGCACATTCTCACTTGGTATTGAAACCCGTTTTCAACAATACGCCATTGATATGAATAAACTTTCCGATGCACTTGGTACAAATGACCCGGTGCTGGGAGCCAAAGACAACCGTTTTAAATTTGATGCAGGTTTTGGCCTTTCTTATACCAATAAAAAATGGCAAATCGGCGCTTCTGTTTCTCAATTAATACAATCTAAATTAGATGTGTATAGTGGTAATTTAAGCAGAACAGAAGAAGCCAGGTTGTACCGCCATTATTATTTTCATGGTTTATATAATTGGAATGTTGATGGTTTTACTACCATTACTCCCCATTTTATTGTTACCTATTTGCCCAATGCCCCTACCGATGTAACTGCCGGCATCAGGGTATCGCATCATAATTTATTATGGTGGGGTGTGGGATATCGTTCTACACAAAGCGTGATGCTTTCAGCAGGCCTTCATATTAAAAAAAGTTTAACACTGGGCTATGCATATGATGTATATAAAAACCCGGTAGGATTATTTAACGGTGGTAACGCTGCGCATGAATTTATATTAAGTTACCAGTTTAGAAAATAGTAGTAGGTTTTGGTTTAGAACTTAAAAGCAGCAAAGCCTCCAGGCCTAGCTGCTTTTTTAAATTCTTAGTGTACATTTAACTTTTATTAAAGTTAAGTAACATGCCTGCTACACAAAACCAAAACCGGCTTACTGGCCAGGTAAGTAAAAGCGCTATAAGAATATTTTCTATTTCACTTTTACTGATATCAATAAATAGTTGCATTTTAAAAGCAGTGGCGCAGGATAATAACAGCTCTGTAACAAAAATAATAAAGGATACTACCGCCATATTAAAAATGATTGCACAAGGTGAATATCAAATGGAGAAGTTGCCCGAAGCTTCGTTCCAGTCCTTAAGTGAAGCGCTTTACAGCAGCGAGGCGATTCATTATTATAAAGGAATTGGGATGGCATCTGAGCGCCTTGGCCATTGGTATTTTGGGAATAACCTGAACATGAGCATTCAAATGGGCAACAAATCAATATGGGCTTATGAAAGTACGAGTACAGCCACTATTGAAGAACTTGCAAAAACGCATTTATTGTTAGCCGAAGCTTATGATGAAGCAGGAAAAAAAGATTCATCTGCATATTATTATTATTTATTGGGATCAGAAATGACTGAGGGAAACCTTACGGATCCTGAATTTGCTGTGGTAGTATTTACCAAACTCAGTATTTTTTGGATTAATATTGATAACGATATTTCTAATAACAAGAATACAAAAGAAACCATCAAACGGTTTGTAGATAAAGCCAAAGAAGCAAGTACCAAAATTAAAGACACAGCAAATGGCCGTACTACTGTTTATTTTGTAGAAGGTGCTTATTATCATGCCATCAAAAAGTTTGATAGTGCCCGGTATTTTTATACCACTTACCTTACAGTAAGGGATAAAATGGGCTTACTGAGTACCGGCAGAAAAATTTCTACCCTCTCAAATATTGCCGACACCTATCTCCAGGAAGGAAATACCAAAAAGAGCCTTCAATATTTACAGCAGATCAGGGATATGGCGAATAATCCGGAGCAAAAGAAATACCTGGCTTTTTATATGAGTTTTATTGACCTGCAAACTGCCAATGCATTTTACCAGCAAAAAAAATATGCAGAATCTATCGCCATTTTAGATACTGCATTGGTAAGCTTAAGCCGCACGGGTTCACATTTAAGAAATGAAGTGGTGCAGGCTTATGATACTTATGCCTCGTGTTATGAAGCGTTGGGCAATTATAAAAAAGCATTAGAATATAAAAATATATACGTAAAACTCAATGATAGTTTAACCAGGCGAGATAAGATAGATATCATCAGCAGGCTAGAGATCAGGAACCGCATTGCTGAAAAAGATAAAGAGCTGGCCCTTCAAAAACTAAATCTTTCTGAAGTAAAGAATAAAATAAAAGATAAAAATTCTTGGATCATCGGTATCTCACTATTAACCTTAAGTGGTATGCTGATATTCGCTTTATGGCGAAAGAAAAATAAAAGTAAACAAAAATTACAGGAAGAACGCATCAGTAACCTGCAACAAAAAATAAATTTAGAACGGCTTAAAGCCAGCATCAATGCTGAAGAAAGGGAGAGAACAAGAATAAGCCGAGAATTACACGATGGCATTGGCGGTTTATTATCGGTAGCCCGTATGAATTTTGAATTGGCAAAAAAAGCAAATCAAAATCAAACCAATAAAGACTTCGCAGATGGCTTACAAATGCTGGAAGAAGCTACTGTAGAATTACGCAAAGCAGCATATAACCTCATGCCCGAAGTATTACTCACCCAGGGCCTTGCCAGTGCGGTGCAGGCTTTCTGTGAAAAAATGGCAAGCAAAAGCAATACCAGCATTACCTTCCAGGCCATGGGGCAAAAAAAAGAAACGAGTACAACATTTGACCTTTCCATCTACCGCATTATACAAGAACTGCTTCATAATATCATTAAACATGCCAAAGCACAACATGCCCTGGTACAGATTAATTTTCATGAAGAAGGTTCTACAAATATTACGATTGAAGACGATGGTATTGGCCTACCTGCCGATGCATTTAAAAATTCAAAAGGAATGGGATTAAAAAATATGAAAGAAAGGGTAAACGACCTGGGCGGAAAATTAGATATACAAAGCACCCCTGAAACCGGTACCAGTATATATTTAGAATTTGATTCCTGGCACAATAATGAAAATAGTTTATGATAAAAGTGGCAATCGTAGATGACCAGGTCATCATACTAAATGGATTACAAAAAATATTGGCTGATGCACATCATATCTGCATCACGGGGATCTTTAATGATGGGGATGACCTGCTGGAAGCGTTGGAAAAAGAACAACCCGATGTGCTTTTACTCGATATACAAATGCCCCATAAATCAGGACTTGAGCTGGCAACCATTATTTCTAAAAAATACCCGCAAATAAAAATGATTGCCCTTACCAATGTAGATGTACTTACTCAAATGAAGCAGATGTTACAAAAAGGTTGCCTGGGTTATTTACTAAAAGATGTAAGCCCCGAAATTTTAGTCAAAGCAATTGAAACGGTGTACGGGGGCGAACAATTTTTAAATGAAGAATTAAAAAAACAATTACTCAATAGCCTTTCAGGACATGGTGAAAAACAACTCATCACCCGCAGGGAGAAAGAGATTTTAAAACTGATATTGGAAGAGAATACCAACCAGCAAATTGCAGATAAATTATTCCTTAGTTTAAGAACCGTAGAAAACCACCGAAATAACCTGCTTCAAAAATTGAATGCAAAAAACACGGCAGGGCTTGTTAAGATTGCCTTACAGGAAGGCCTGGTGTAAGTTTTTTTTAATGTACATTCCATTCATTTTATTTACAAATGCAAGGTGAAAATTTTAAAATCATTTACCTTATCTTTACTTTCATCTTAATTAATGATTATGACGAGGGAAGAAAAATTCATGCAGGAAGCCATACTACTTTCCGGGCAAAGTATCTACAATAATCAAGGAGGCCCATTTGGTTGCGTAATTGTAAAAGGAAATGAAATTGTAGGCCGGGGTTACAATAGGGTTACTTCTAATAATGATCCTACTGCACATGCCGAAGTAGAAGCAATAAGAGATGCTTGTAAAAATTTAAACAGTTTTCAATTACAGGATTGCGAAATTTATACATCCTGCGAACCTTGCCCCATGTGCCTTGGCGCTATTTATTGGGCCCGCCCAAAGATTGTATATTTTGCAAACAATCGCCAGGATGCAGCCGATATCGGCTTTGATGATTCCATGATCTATGAGGAAATGAAAAGCCCGATTGAAGAAAGAAAAATTCCCATTAAAAATATGGGACGGGAAGCAGCTCTAAAAATTTTTGAGGCCTGGAAAAATAAGTCAGACAAAACTGAATATTAAACAGGACTATTTTTTACTTGTATTATTTCTGCAGCAATACTTATTGCAATTTCCTCAGGTGTTTGGCTGTGTATCGCCAGGCCAATGGGAGTATGTAACTGATCAATAAAAGGGCCTGTAATTTTAAGATTACGGTATTTCTCAAATAATTGTTGCATTTTAAAAGTGCTGCCCAATGCACCGGCATATTTAAAATGGTATGGTGCCAGGCTCTGTATCACTTCATCATCGGTGCGGTACCCAAATGTCATAATCACAACATAATCATCCTTATTTTCTTTAAGATAATTAGCCATTTTTGTATAACCCGGTACCGTAATAATTTGGTGTGCGTATTTATTTTGAACCAGGGTATGCAAGCCCGGGCGATCATCATACACAATAATATAGAAATCCATACCCCGCATCAGTTTACTCAAAGCCAATGCACAATGGCCACCGCCAATAATATGAATCGTATTTTTAAATCCTAATTTTTCGTAGTAGGTAAAGTTGCCATTGTTGTAATGATAGGTATTATTTTCAAGAGGTATTTTTTTATCAAGCTGCAATCCTGCCGGCGATAAAATTAAGCTACCTGTTAAAGACTCTTTTTTTGTATTACACAATGCTTCTACAACTGGTATATCCTTATTTAAAATGCTGTATAGAAAAATAGTTTGCTCACCGGAACATATCATGCCACTCCTGTTTTTGGCTTCTTCTTTATCATGCACCTGGTTTATTATTTCATTCAGCTCATCATTATTTTTTAGTGCATGCCTGGTAAGTTCTACAAATTTATGTTCCATAATACCTCCGCCAATACTCCCCTGCATACTATCATCCTCTGCAACAGCCATGTGAAACCCCTGCCTCCCCGGTGAACTTCCTTTGCTCTCTAAAACATACAACAATATTACCCGCTTACCGGAGTTTAGTTTTTGCAAAACGAATTCCCATACAGTCATGACTTTTTCTTTTTCCTGTTTTCCAGGATATATTTAAATGAGCGGCTCCTGATTTCCTGAAGCGTTAAGCCCGTAGCGAGCATTTCTTTTTCGGTAATAGCGCCACTATTGAGCGCTTGTAAAAAATAGTTCAGCAATCCTTGTCCCGTTGCTGCATCATCAAATACATCACCTATTAAGGTAGCTCTTGCAGCTTTATCTACAAATGTTTTCAATCGTTCAACTGCATCATCGTAGCTCTCTAAGAAAAAAGCAAATACGGCTGCATACCGCATTGGGAACTGGGCGGGGTTTAAATCCCAACCCTGGTAAAAACCATTCCACAATGAATGACGAATATGGTCATACCCTTTTTTCCAGGCACGGTGAACTACTTCCTGGTTTTCCTTTTGCTGTACCTTGGTTAATTTTTCGCCCCGGTGTGGCCCAATGGGCATGGTATTCGTTGCGCCATCACTCAACCAAATACCCGTATGGCCAAGCGCCACTTTGGTAATATGATGTGCAAAGTCGCATACCGGGTGATCCATTTCCTGGTAACGTGCTGTAATGCTGCAGGAAGCTGTATAGTCATAAGTACCAAAATGTATCGCAATACAACGCCCTTTAGAAGCTAAAATAAATTTACGCAAAGGATTTGTACCCTCGCTACTCATAATAGACTGTGTGGTTTCTACCATCATTTCAATTTTTAAAATCCCTTTTGGCAATTTTAACTGTGCTTCTATGCTGTCCATCAATAATGCAAGTGCAGCCGGTTGTTCCGGTATGGTAACTTTAGGAAGCATCACCACAAAGTTGTTGGGCAATTTCCCTTTGGTCTCATTTACTAAAGTGCTGATAAAAATATCAAGGGTCCGCAATCCCCTTTCTTTCATTTCTTCAGTAAATGGTTTTATGCGGATGCCAATAAATGGCGGCAATGTTTTTTTCTTCATTCCCATTGCTACTTCCTTTGCTGCCTGTACTGCAGTAGCATCTTCTTCTTCATTGCTGCGGTTACCAAAACCATCTTCAAAATCAATCCTGAAATCTTCAATAGCTTCCTGCTTTAATTTATTGATGACTTTATGATACACTTCGTAAGACAAATAAGCAGGATGCTTCTTTCTTTTTTCCACACTTAATTTTTCGTACATTGTTTTTACTGATGAAGCTGTAGCAGACTTGGGTAAGTCAGCGATTCCCTGCAATCCAAACACTTTTCCAAAAACAATAAAATCGGGTGCATACAAATTAAATATATCTAATGCCCGCTGGCCCAATGCCTGGGCTGCATCAAATTTAAATAAATTGGCGCCGCCGTATAATGTATGCACAGGCTGCCTTTCGGGCCTGTCTCCTGGATATAATTTTTGAAAAGCATTATTGGCGCTTTTTAATTTTCCAAAAATTTCATCTTTCTTTTTTTTCGGTATGCTTGTATTCATTTTAAATGATTAAAATATTTTTTGAGTGAATAAATATGATGCTGCAAAAACAGGCTACATTGGCTTTTAATTTCAATGGATTAAATGATCAATCAGTCAACTTCCCCGATAGGTTGTGTAACCAAATGGGTTGATGAGTAAAGGTACATGGTAGTGGCTTGCATCAGAAATAGTAAACCGGATTTCTACCTCAGGATAAAATGTTTTTATTTGTAAGCCATCATAATATCCACTTGTATCAAAAACTAATTTATAACAGCCTCCTTTTAAAATATGAACAGGAGGTAACAGGTCAGCTACCCTGCCGTCAATATTGGTTAATCCCTGGGCTATACTTTGCCATGCTTTGCCGTTCATGCTGTACAATTTAACAAGCATATTGTGTGCAGGCTTGCCAAATGAAGTATCTAACACATGGGTAGTAAGTTGGCTTATGGGAATTTGCTGCCACTGGGCATCATGTATATGCTTTTTAATTCTAAGAATTGTAATTTTTTGTTGCTCACCCATTGCCTGCGATATTTCATCTACTTTAGTATTTTGTAGCCTGGCTTGTAACAAATGAAGCATTTCACCGGCCGACTTACCCGTTGCGCAAACAATAAAAATGAATCCATTTTTTTGCAGGTACTTTTCATTCGCTGCGGCCAGTTGCTGCAACATATTTTCATCAGCTAAAGTAGCGCCAGCCTGCTCTCCTATTGCCATTTGCCGGGTATTAGCAAATTTTTCTGCCAGGCTTTTCGCATCCCCAATTTTAGGATGACCTTCAAAGGATTGTAACCAATCGGTTTCGTTGCAGCGATGGTACCAAATTTCGTCTGCGGCTGTAATCATGGCAAGCTCATTTGCAAACGGCCTATCATTAACCATTTGTGAAACCCAATGTTCAGATGCACAACAGGCGCTTAATAATTTTACTGCTTCATCATGAGAGAGTTCATTGAAATTTGCAAGATTCATTTCTTTTTATTTTATTTCTAAAATAGCTTTTCTTATTTTACTGCTGCACCCTGGCTTATCCAGCAACGCAAAGCATCTCTTTCTGCCTCAGTAATATTTGTCTTATTATTTAAAGGCATTGTTTTAGTAACCACTGCCCGTTCCATTATTTTATCTTTATACTTTACTATTTCTTCAGGAGTATCATACATAACGCCATTGGGAGCCGCCTTATACACATCATCAGTTGGTTTGGCAGAATGACAGCTGATACATCGCAGCTGCACAATTTTATTCACTTCTGCAAATGATACATCTTCTTTGCATACACCCGGTTTAGGAGGTGCAGAAATATAAGCAGCAGATAATAAAATTAAAATAGAAACAGGCATTACCCAAACAGAAATTTTTCCCTGCTCCCTTACATTCAAATAATGTTTTACACCCGCCACACCAACGCTTATGAGGAGCAAAATAAGCCAGGAGTTTTTGTATCCAAAAGTACTTGGAAAGTGGTTACTGATCATTACAAACAATACCGGTAGCGTAAAATAATTATTATGCAAACTCCTTAAACCTGCATTCTTTCCCAACTGGGCATTTAGGGGCTTCCCCAGTTTGGCAGCTTGTACCATTGCTTTTTGAGAAGGAATGATCACAAAGAACACATTGGCTGCCATAATACTCCCCAGCATGGCGCCAAAATGAATATAGGCGGCCCTGGCGGAAAAAACATGTGTATAAAATATTGCAAAAACACAAATCAATAATAACCCGGATGCCATAAATAAGACTTTACTTTTGGGCATTACATAACGGCATAATAAATCATATATGATCCAGGCCACAATAAAAGAACCCACCCCAATACTTACTGCCTGCCAGGGTAAAATATTCAAAATATTTTTATCAATTAATAAAGCAGCCGCATTAAAATAATAAACAATAAATAAAAGACAAAAGCCAGTTACCCAGGTAAAATATGCTTCATATTTAAACCAATGTAAATGTTTTGGAATGGCTTTAGGCGCTACTTTGTATTTCTCTAAATAGTAAAACCCACCACCATGTACTGCCCATAAATTTCCGGCTAGTTCCTCTCTCACATTTTCAGTTCGGTTCAATGCATTTTCTAAAAACACAAAATAAAAGGATGCCCCTATCCAGGCAATACCAAACGTGATATGCATTAAACGCACAATAATATTCATCCATTCCATAAGATGAGCCTGCCAAATTGTGCCTTGTAAGATGATGTAAAGGGTAGCCACCATTGCAAGAGATACCAGGACGATGGAGGCATATACATAATTTTGTGCCTGTATAAAACCAGTTTTTACGCCTTCAATACCTGCTTTTTTTGCATTTACCTTATAGGTAATAATGATGAGCGTAATTAAAATGAAAAGTAGTAATACCAGGATAAAAATGGGTAACATATTTTATGATTTACATCCAAAAATCCGAATCCGGCTAACCCCTCCGTCCGGAAAAATATTTAATCGAACATGTGAATATACTGTTTTGCATTTTAGCTCAGTGGTAAATGCATGTTCTGTATCTGCATTTAATTTTTGAGAAGGTAAAATCTCTTCCCAGTTTACTTTATTATTCTTTACAGCCTCATCATCTTCACAAAAACAAGCTTCCAGCGTACAGCTATCAGGATAATTCCCTTTAAAGTGTGCCGTATCTACAATTAGTTTATGGATCAACCCGGGGGTTGCTAATTTAATAATTACCCAATCCCGGTTGTTAGCAGTACGGTTTCTTTTTGTCTCCCATCCATCCCCCATATTAATTCCCCGCTGTGGCATGAGCAGGTTACCCATTTCGCTAAAAAACATATCATTACAGGCAAGTGCTTCGGCGCCATTTAGTGCAGCAGCAAGGTCTATTTCTTCATTTGGTTTTACACGGCCCCAATCTTTTACTACTTTTCCATAAACCCGAAACCGTGCCACGCCCCCATCCGGGTAAATATGCAGGCGTACATGTGTAAACATTTTTTGGGATTCACATTTAAAAAAATTCCTGCTGCCGGCATCCAGCGAACTTTTACTCAATACTTCTTCCCAATTTAATTTTTCCCATTCTATATTTTCTGTCGCATCCGGCAAATACAAAGCATCAACGGATGCATGGGGCGGATGATTTCCCAGGAAAAAATGGGTATCTATATCAAAACCTGCAATAATACCCGGCATTGCTAACTTTATTATTACCCAATCATGGCCGGGTACCCGTTTACGGCGGCTCTCCCATCCATCCATCCATTTCCCCCGTTCCGTAAATTTATCTGCAATAAAAATTCCCCGCCCGGGTTTTAATAAATTTTCTTTTTCGGCAAAAAAATCATCGGTACAATAAAGTGCTTTACCGCCCAGTTTTTCGGCTGCTAAATCAGTAAGAGATGCAAAGCCCGGTTCTTCTTTAATTATTTCATTTACTTTTTCAAAAGCCATGTTCCTGCATTTAAGTTTATAATATTATTATGTTCACAAACAGTAATACCGTTTATAATTGTTTTTAAAATTTTCCCATACAATTTTTGATGCGCATAAGCGGAGCATGAAAATCGATGTTGTATTTGTGAGTGCTCCACCATTTCATTAACTTCTGGTTGCCATACTACAAAATCAGCATCGGCGCCTATTTCAATCACACCCTTACTGCTTTGTAATCCTAAAAAGTAAGCAGGCTTTGATGTAACTAAAGGAATATATTCTTCTAAAGAAAGATTTTCTTTTAATGCGCTCCATCCGGCAGATAATAAAAACTGAAGCCCTGCAATGCCGCCCCATGCTTGTTGGAGGTTCCCGGTATCCAATGCTTTAATGGCGGGAGGAGCCGGTGAATGATCTGTGGTTAAAAAATCTAAAATACCGGATTGCAATGCTTTTTTTAATTGCTCATTATTTTCTTTTTCACGAATGGGCGGGGCGCATTTAAACAATGGTTGTGCATCAGGCATCATGTCAGCATTAAAATAAATATAATGCGCACAGGTTTCAGCCGTTATTGGTAATCCTGCTGCTTTTGCATCTGAAATCATAGGCAATGCTTCGGCTGAAGATACATGTACAATATGAACCGGGCATTGATGTTTCCGGCAAAGGCGAATCATCATTTCAATGGCCCTGTTCTCCCATACTTTAGGCCTGCTGGCTAAATACGTTTTATATGAAGTAGGATTGCTGTTTAATAATTTGGTAGTAGTATCATCAGATAATTCAGCATGAACCAAAAGCTTACTATCTGCATCCCGTATGATGGGCATGGCTATTTCTAAATCTCTTTCTGTTACATTGGGAAATTCATCAATTCCCGAGTGTGTTAAAAATGCTTTTACGCCCAGCACACCCATTTTACAAAGTGCAGGTAAATGATCGGCATTACCCGGAACCAAGCCTGCATAAAAACCAACATTTACATGTAATTTATTTTGGGTACTTTTTAATTTCAGCAACAATGCGTCTTCCGTTGTAGTAACCGGGCTTGCATTTAAAGGCATATCTACGAATGACGTGGTTCCACCTGTAGCGGCCGCACGGGTACCTGTATCAAAGCCTTCCCATTCGGTTCTACCGGGTTCATTAATGTGTACATGGGCATCTATCACACCCGGCATCAATATGGCATCTTCTGCATCAAACGCACCGGGTAATTTTTCAAAAAATATTTCCGTTATTTTTCCTGCTTCATAACATATAGTAGCTGGTTTTAGTTTGCCCTGGTGCCAGCAACGGGAACTGTATATTTTACCGGAAGCGTTCAAGAAAAAAATATTTAGTCGTTTAGTGTTGGTTTCTTTAAATATAAGCCCATCAAAACTTTTTCTGGCGTAATAGGCGCTGATAGGGCAATTGAAGACTGTGGATTAAAAGCGAGCACTGCATTCCGTAATGCAAAATAAGATCCAATGCCATACATCAGGGGTGGCTCACCTACTGCCTTTGAGCGAAAGATTGCCATATTCTCCTGGTCTGTTTTTAAAAAATGTGTATTCACTTTTTTAGGTACCGAATATATATCCGGTACTTTATATGTACTTAATGCATTGCTTCTTAGTTTTCCTTCATCATCAAACACAATTTCTTCCATGGTCATCCAACCAATACCTTGTACAAGCCCACCTTCAATTTGGCCAAGATCAATCGTCGGGTTCATAGATTGACCAAAATCATGAACAATATCTACTGCATCTATTTCATAGGTACCCCTAATACAATCCAAAGTAACCGTAGTAATGGCGGTTCCATATACATGGTAGGCAAATGGATGGCCTTTTTCTATACTTGCATTAAAGTTTATGACAGGAGTTGCATAATGGCTATGCTCACTCAAGCCTATTCGTTTTAGATAAGCTTCTGCAATGAGTGTTTTCCAATGTAAGGTTGATTTTAAATCCTTAATGTAAACCCATTCATCAACAATTGAAATTTCTGAAGGCTCAGCTTTTAAAATCTCAGCCGCAAGCGGAATTAATCTTTCCATAATGGCATTACAAGCCATCTCTACCGCTTTTCCATTTAAGTCGGCAGTAGCGCTTGCTGCCGAAGGAGAAGTGTTTGCTATGCGATACGTATTTGTACTTGCTATTTTAATATGGATGGGTTTTACACCAAGCACCATCGCAGCAACCTGTACCATTTTGGTATTAACGCCTTGCCCCATCTCCACTGCACCGGTACTTAGCTTGATACTACCATCCTGGTAAACATGTATTAAAGCTCTCGCCTGGTTCATAAATATTTTGGTAAATGAAATACCAAAACATATCGGCATAAGAGAAATACCTTTTTTTAGCTGGGTATGGGTAGTGTTAAAATCTTCTATTTCTTTTCTCTTCTTTTTTACATCATATAATTCATCAGCCTTATTCCAGCAAGCAATGGCTTCGCTTTCTGCGATTTGGCCATAAGGGAATTCATCACCGGTTTTTACTAAATTTTTATATTGGATTTCACTCGCAGGAACCTGGAGCGATTCGGCAGCTTTTGCAATTGCAGCTTCTATTACAAACATTCCCTGGGGGCCGCCAAAACCCCTAAAGGCAGTATTGGGCACCAGGTTGGTACGGCAACAATAAGCAGTAGCTGTTACATTGGGAACGTGATAGGAATTGGTGCTGTGGAACAAAGTCCTTTCCAGTACTGCAGGAGAAAGATCGGCACTGGCACCTGCATTTTGATAAAAAGACGCTTCATAAGCAAGTATCTTCAGGTCTTCAGTTAATCCAATTTTAAAATCGGAACTGTATGGGTTTCTTTTACCAGTCATGCGCATATCTTCCATGCGATGCAGGCTGTACTTCACCGGCTTTTTTAAATGGAAAGTTGCCAATGCACAAAAAATAGCCCATACCGTGGCCTGGTCTTCTTTACCGCCAAAGCCGCCACCCAAGCGGGTTGTATCTACTTCAAACCGGTGCATGGGAAGGCTCAGCACTTCTGCTATATGGCGCTGTACAGCCGTAGGCCCCTGGGTAGATGAATATATTTTAAAAGACCCATCTTCTAAAGGAATAGCATACGCACCCTGGGTTTCAATATATAAATGTTCCTGGCCATTGGTTTCTGCTACCCCTTCAAAAATATATTTACATTTTGCGAATGCATTCTCACTGTCACCAATTTTAAAAGTTCGGGGGGGCGTAATTAATAAACCTTTTTCTTTTGCAACCCGTGGATCTGTAATTACAGGTAATGCTTCAGTTTCTAACTTTATTTTTTTTATGGCCGACTGTGCTATTTCTACTGATTCTGCAACAACCAGGGCAATTGGCATTCCATTAAAATGAATCTCATTGTGCGCAAATAAAGGTTCATCTGCAACAATACCACCAATCTGATTGATGCCGGGAATATCTTTATAGGTAAAGATGCGATGTACACCCGGCATGGCTGTCGCTTCTTCTATTTGTAAAGAAATAATTTTAGCATGTGCCACGGGGGCGCCATATACAGCAGCATATAAAGTACCTTGTAGTTCGGTGATATCATCTAAATAAATAGACTCACCCCGTACATGTGTATGTGTATCTATATTTATCATGCGGATAATGCAAGTATTTTATCAATGGGCAAACCGGGGAAAAATTTTATGAAATGTGCTTTAATCAATTGAGCTAATAACAATCTTTTATAGTCAGCTTTACCTCTTGCATCGCTGATAGGCGATATTTCTTGTTGCACCATTTTTAATAATTCATGCAGGGTTTCTACAGAGCCTTCCCTGTCTTGTAAATAAGCGCTGCTCTTAGCAAGGTAAGCCGGAACGGGCCCTACGCCACCTGCAGATAAAGCGGCATATATAATTTTACCATCTTTCATTTTAATGTGCATAGCGCTATTAACACTGGCAATATCTAAATTTGTTCTTTTGCTTACCTTTTCAAAATTAAAAAGATCGTTTTGGCCGGGGAGTTTAAAAATGATTTCAGTAATAATCTCTTCGGGTGCTTTTTTTAGTTTTTTATACCCGGCATACAATTCCTGCAGTGGCAATATTCTATTTTTTTCGCCATTATTAAATTTGATTTGTGCATTTAAAGCAAGAAAGAAAATTGTAAAATCGCCTATAGGAGAAGCATTGATGAAATTACCCGCCAGGGTTGCCATATTCCTTATTTGGGTAGATGATACCAATTTAATATAATGGTCCCAACCGGGAAATGCATTTTTTAAAACAGCGGAACCGGCCAATTGGCTTACCGTTACACCCGCACCAATATAGCATTCGTCATTTAAATAGTTAATCCTTTTTAGTTCATCATCCTGGAGAAGAAAATTTAATTCTTCATGATGTAACTGCTCATGTTGCTGCACATACAAATCGGTTCCGCCACCCATTTTTTTTGCTTCAGCATTTTTAGATCTTGTAATACCATCAAGTTGCTTTAGCCGGGCAGGGATTTCACTGAAATATTCGGGGACCATATTTTGTGAAATGGCATATTCAAGAGCCGGTTGTTTTCTTTGTTGTAAATTATTGGCAACTGTTTTTGCAGCACGTTCAATTGATTTGTACCCGGTACACCTGCATATATTACCGTTCATTGCATTGATAGCGGCATCATAACTTGGCTCATTTTCACTTACACAAAGCCCGGTTAGAGAAACAATAAATCCGGGTGTACAAAATCCGCATTGGGTGGCGCCTTCATTTGCAAATGCTTGTTGTACCGGGGTTAGGTTAGTTCCATTAATCCCCTCTATTGTTACAATATGTTTTCCTGCTGCATTTCCTAATGGCATCAGGCAACTCGTAACTGAATGGTAAATTAATTTCCCAGCTAAAATTTCACCTACCAAAACGGTGCAGGCGCCACAATCTCCTTCCCGGCAGCCAATCTTGGTACCCATTAGCCTTTTATGGTATCTTATAAAATCTAAAACGGTAGTACCGGGGTGAACTTCGGTTGTAACCGATTGTTCATTAAGAATAAATTTTATCAAAATGTAGAAAAATTATACCCTTAAAGATAAAAAAACAATATTAAATCAGTCATAAAATAAAAATAATTCAGAATAAAGCAGTTTTAATATTTAATAAAAATTTTATTTAAGAAGGAAATATAGGCCGGGGGAAATTAAATTTTGATCATTCATTTCATGTTAATCGTTAATAAAAATGGTTTTTTATTTAATGAATAGCTAATAAAGTTTGACTGTATGTATTTTATAAAGAGAAAATTATTAGCACAATAATTGTATTACACAATTAAATTATTTAATAAGAAAATAAAAAAAATGGATACAAAATCAAACAATCAGGATTCTTCCAAAAAGAAAATTTATGGCAATCCGGAATATGGCGCCAAACAGGATATTTATAACCGGGAAGAAAAGATTCCCTTTAATGATAAAGAAATGCCCAAGGAGCAGGATGGAAATGTACCCCCACTACTTGATGAAGGCCTTGATGTACCTGGCGCCAGTTTAGATGATGCCGATGAATTGATTGGTGAAGAAGATGAAGAAAATAATTATTACAGCCTGGGCGGTGATGCACATAATGATTTAGAAGAATCAAAAGACAAATGATCCTTTGATGTATGCATCATCATTAAAGAATATTCATAGATTATTCTTTAAACAAAAAACTTTTGAAGCTTTAACAGGCTTCAAAAGTTTTTAATGCTAAAACAAATTTATTTATTTACTACAATGGCAATTTTTCAAGCTGAAAGTTGTTCACTTCGTTCATTGTTAAGCCGAGGGCTTTTGCCACTCCTTCACCATAGGCCGGGTCGGCCTTATAGCAATTGCGGATATGCCTTATTTGTATAAATTTTTGTGCCTGTCCTACTTCTGCAGCAGTATTATTAAAAAGCAATTGTTTCTTTTCATCAGTCATTAACCGGAACAAATCGCCGGGTTGAGAATAATAATCTTCATCATCAGGGCGATGATTCCAGGCGCCTGCATCACCATGTAACGCTAAAACCGGTTCTTTATATTGAGGCTGTTCATTCCATTCGTTAAAACTGTTAGGTTCGTAATGTTTGGCTGCACCATAATTACCATCCACTCTCATGGCACCATCCCTATGATAGGCATGGTATGGGCATTTCGGCGCATTTACAGGTATTTGTGCATTGTTTACACCCAGGCGGTACCGCTGTGCATCGCCATAAGAAAACAATCTTCCCTGCAACATCCTGTCTGGTGAAAAGCCAATACCAGGAACAATATTTGCCGGGTTGAATGCCGCTTGTTCCACATCTGCAAAATAATTTTCGGGGTTCCTGTTTAATTCAAATTCGCCAACAGGAATCAATGGATAGTCACCCTTTTTCCATACTTTGGTAAGGTCAAATGGATTTTGAGGATGCTTGTCTGCCTGTTCTTCCGTCATAATTTGAACAAACATTTTCCATTTCGGAAAATCTCCTTTTTCAATACTGGTAAACAAATCCCTTTGATGAGATTCCCTGTCGGTACCAATTAATTTTATCGCTTCTTCATTCGTTAAATTTTCAATTCCTTGTTGTGTTTTAAAATGAAACTTTACCCAATACCTTTCATTTTTTGAATTGATGAAACTAAAAGTATGGCTTCCAAAACCATGCATGTGCCTCATTGTTTTGGGTATGCCCCTATCACTCATTACAATGGTCACCTGGTGCAAGGCTTCCGGAAGCAGCGTCCAGAAATCCCAGTTATTATCTGCACTTCTTAAGTTTGTTTTGGGGTCTCTTTTTACGGCATGGTTCAGGTCAGGAAATTTCATGGGATCACGAAAAAAGAAAACTGGGGTATTATTGCCTACCAGGTCCCAGTTGCCTTGCCTGGTATAAAATTTCATTGCAAACCCACGGATATCCCTTTCAGCATCGGCAGCTCCACGTTCTCCTGCTACTGTTGAGAAACGTACAAACATTTCTGTTTTTTTACCAATTTCAGAGAAAATATCCGCCATGGTATATTTTGTAATATCATGGGTAACGGTAAATGTTCCAAATGCACCGGATCCCTTTGCGTGCATCCTTCTTTCAGGAATTACTTCCCTGTCAAAATGAGCCATTTTTTCCAGGAACCAAAAATCCTGTAATAAAGCAGGGCCTCTTACACCGGCAGTTTGTATATTTTGATTATCCGGTACCGGGGTTCCCGTACGGGTAGTAAGTTTATTGGCGTGGTCTTTTTCCTGTTTCATCGTATATCGTTTTATTAAAAAATAGTAATGGCTTCAAAACTACTGATATATTCTCTTCAATAAAAATGATATTATCTATATTAGCATAGATAATATCTATAATTATGAATATACAGCAACTGGAATACATTATTGCAGTAAATGATTGTCGTCATTTTGTAAAAGCAGCAGAAAAATGCTACGTTACACAGGCTACACTTAGCATGATGATAAAAAAGTTGGAAGAAGAGTTACAGGTAAAAATTTTTGACCGTTCCCGGCAACCTGTAGTACCAACCGAAATAGGCGATAAGATTATTGCGCAGGCAAAAATTATAGTCCAGGAAAGCTATCGCCTCAAAGAAATAGTACAGGGGGAACAAGCAGCATTGAGCGGTGAATTAAAATTGGGTATTATCCCAACACTCGCCCCTTATTTATTACCCTTATTCATAAATACATTTTTAAAAAAGTATCCCAGGGTAACAGTAAAAGTGAGTGAGATGACCACAGAAACCATTATCGAAAAATTGCAGAAGCATGATTTGGATGCGGGTATCCTTTCCACACCATTACATATTCCTTCACTCAAAGAAAAAACATTATTTTACGAGGAGTTTGTTGTATATGCTTCTTCAAAAGAAAAAATTTTAAAGAAAAAATATGTATTGGCTGATGATATTGATATTAACCGCCTATGCCTGCTCGAAGAAGGTCATTGCTTAAGGTCGCAGGTATTAAATTTATGTGAGCTACGGGATAAAGAAAAAGAATTGCACCAATTGGATTTTGTTACCGGGAGTATTGAAACCCTAAGAAAAATTGTAGATGCCAACCAGGGCATTACCATTTTACCCATGCTGGCACTCAATGATCTCAACAGCAAACAAAGAAATAATGTACGTTATTTTAAAAAACCGGTTCCGGTTCGTGAAATTGGATTGGTAACCTATCGTCATTTTGTAAAAGAAAAATTAATTGAAAGTGTCATCAATGAAATTTTAAGTGCTGTACCTGTTCAAATGAAATCCACTTCAAAGAAAGAAATTGTAAACATTTAATATCAAGAGTACTAATATTATTGTTTATTAATAATATTTAATGGGCATAACCTATTGATATATGAGTTAAAGCTTATAATTACCTAAGTTCGAAAATGGCTTACATAAACATGCAATCAAGTATTTGTATCTTTGCAAACTTATTTATATTATGAGCAAAAAAGGAAAAGTATTGATGGCTATGAGTGGTGGTATTGACAGTACCGTAGCGGCTTTGATGCTGCACCAGGAAGGCTATGATGTAATTGGTATCACCATGAAAACCTGGGATTATGCAACGAGTGGGGGCAGTACTTCAAAAAAAGAAACCGGTTGCTGTAATATAGATAGCTTTAATGATGCCCGCCTGGCTGCTGTACAACATGGTTTTCCGCATTATATATTAGATATCAGGGATGAATTTGGCGATTTTGTAATTGAGAATTTTGTAGAAGAATATCTTGCAGGGCGCACGCCCAATCCTTGCGTAATGTGTAATACCCACATTAAATGGAGGGCTTTATTAAAAAGGGCAGATGCACTCAACTGCGATTTTATTGCAACTGGCCATTATGCCCAAATTCATCAACATACCAATGGTCGTTATTTTATCCGCAAAGGAATAGATGAAACCAAGGATCAAAGTTATGTGCTATGGGGGTTGCAACAAGATTTGCTAAGCCGCACGCTTTTACCCCTGGGCACCTATCGCAAAACAGCCATTCGGCAAATGGCACATGATTTTGGATACCCTGAGCTGGCAAAAAAAAGTGAGAGTTATGAAATCTGCTTTGTACCGGATAATGATTATCGTGGATTCTTAAAAAGAAAAGTGGAAGGGCTGGAAGAAAAAGTAGCTGGCGGTAATTTTATAAATACATCCGGCAAAATATTGGGGAAACATAAAGGCTACCCATTTTATACTGTTGGTCAACGTAAAGGCCTGGACATTGCACTTGGAAAACCGGCTTTTGTAACAGAAATTATTCCTGAAACCAATACTGTGGTACTGGGTGAAGAAGATGATTTAAAACAGAGCGAACTTACGGTGAAAGGCATAAACTGGATTAAATATGAAGGCGTGGGAACCGGTATAGATGCCATCACCAGGATTCGATACAAAGATAAAGGTGCACTTAGCAGGCTTTCTACATACGAAAATGGCGTACACGTGCGTTTTTATGATCAAGTAAAAGGAATTGCACCCGGCCAAAGCGCCGTTTTTTACGAAGATGACGATGTAATTGGAGGAGGTATCATTCAACGTGCTACACCCATTATGTTGTAAAACAAACAGCAGGCTGCAAAACAAAATAAAGTAGTATCTTAATTTTATGAATAAACTGTTATCTATCCTGTTTGCTGCTATTATGCTCCTGGGCATGTATAGTTGCAAAAAATCTACAGAAGAATTAAAAACCGTTCCATTAACCGATTATGCTCCCATGGTTGTGGGCAAATACATTACTTACCAGTTAGATTCATTGGTATTTACAAATTTTGGAACCATTGCCGAAGTACATAATTACCAGGTAAAAATCCAGGTAGATGCACTAACCACCGATGCCCTGGGCCGTCCCGCATATCGCTTATTCAGGTTCATAAAATATAATGGATCGCCTAACTGGATCCCTGATAATACTTTTTGGGCTATCCATACCGGGAATACGTATGAGTTTATTGAAAATAATTTACGTTTTTTAAAATTGATGCAACCTGTTCGGGAAGGTTTTAGCTGGAAAGGAAATGTTTATATTGATACCCGTAGCGCCAATACTGATTTCAGGTATATGGACGATTGGGATTATGTTTATGAAAACGTGAATCAACCCGCAACGGTTGGTAGTTTTACATTCGATAGTACCATTACCGTAAATCAAAGAGAAGATTCATTGGGCTTACCCATAATACCCGAAACTCAATATGCAGAAAAAACCCTGGCAAAAGAAATTTATGCCAAAAACATAGGCCTGGTGTACCGCAACTTCTTACATTGGGAATTTCAGCGTGTTTACAATGGGTTTGTGGGTTACGGAGTTACCTATACCATGATAGATCATAATTAATATTCTTTACTGCAATAATAATAATACCTGCCAAAGGCAGGTATTATTATTTGATACCAACTGCATAAAAAACCAAGCCGCATGGGCGACGCTCCGTTCATCTGTAATGCATTATTGAACTCTTTTTAAAACTTTGCGGTAATACCTAAATAAAAACTTCTGCCCACTGAAGGGATAATTCCAGGACCAGGATATTCATCAGCCCGCTGGGTAAAATATTTTTTATCGGCAATATTATTTATGCCTGCTTTTAAAGAATACCGCTGGAACCTGTAAGTAAGACTTGCATCTAAAACAGTGTAAGCCGGTATATATCCTGCCACCGGGTTTTCACTCTGGCGCACATTTGTAGCATCCCCATAAGCATCGCCTACATTACTCATTTGAAAAGTGCCTGACAATATTTTATCATTATAAGTAATACCAAGCCTGTTGATATATTTTGCTGCAGTTTCCACACGGTTTCCTTTAAAGGCCCCGCTTGTATATTTTGCATCTATTAATGCAAGAGAATTAAAAACACTTAACCCTTTTTTTGATTCTTCATTAAGGTATTTCAATATGTTGAATTCCGCATAGCTTTCAATCCCTTTATGAACGCTATTGGCAACATTGGTACGCAGCGTATATGCCGGTACTGAAGCAGGGGTCACCAATATTTTTCCAATTCTGTTTTGGTAAGCCATATAAAATAAACCCACATCAAAATTCAAATACTTTTTTACAGTACCACGATACCCAAGATCCGCATTATACCCGCTGGCATCCTTTAAATCAGGATCTATTATTGAGGTAACGCCAAAAGGAGTCAGGTCAGAATAGGTGATAGGCCGGTAAGCCTGGCTGATATTGGCATACAGGTTCGTATTCCCGGTTACTTTATATTCTGTTCCTACACCAAACAAGGGAACCAATCTTTTTCTATTTTCATGTGAAGGAAGTTTTACACCACTTTTAATTTTGTACCCATCACTGGTACTCTTAAGATACTCCATACGAAAACCCGGGGTAATACTAAAACGGTTATTTAACCTGAAAATATTTTCTGCAAATGGGGCAATATTGCTGGTGGTGAAATTTATATCTTTTCCAAATTCACCGGTAACAGAAAGGTCAAAATCAGTTCCCGTAGTACCTTCACCCCCACTCTGTTTTACAAACCAGGCATACGTATATCTTATACCTGCACTAAGTGTATTAAAAGTTTTCCCTATACTGTAATCATGCAGCAGCCTAATCTCTGTATTGCTATTGTTCATGTCTTCAATTCCTACTTCACGGTTTACATATTTCCCGGTAGCCGGGTCAATAATGTCTAATGCGCCGGCACCACCATCTTCATTACGCCATACTAAGGAACGGTTGCTAAACATGATTGAACTTTTTATATTTAAAGAAGTTTGAGGAGATATTTTTACCTCAGCATAGCCATTGATAATATTCCAGGGGCTTTTTATCCAGTTCCTGGTTCTGAATGAAGACCTGGGATTGGCTTCAAACATACTATCGGTAAGGCCGCCTGGCATTTTTATCCTGTTTCTTAAAAGGGTATATTCTACTCCAAATTTTAAATTTTCAGATGGATTGTATTGCAGCCTGCCAAAGCCTGACAACTGCCATTGCTTGCTGTTGGGCCTCCAACCATCCATCGTTCTGTATTGAACAAAACCATAGTAACTAAATTTATTCAAGGTTCCGCCCACAGCATTAAATGTGTTGAACAAACCAAAACTCCCCCCGGTTTCTGAGCTGAACCATTCAATTTTTTTATCTTTTGGAGCTTCGTTTAATACATAATTTACCATGCCGCCAAATTGGGCGCCAAATTGAAGAGAAGCAGCGCCCCGAACCATCTCTATACGGCTTACTGCTTCCATGGGCGGAAGGTAATAGGATTCATTATATCCATATATATCACCACTGATATTATATCCATCCTGCCTTACGTTCATTTCAATACTTTGTGTTGGATTCAATCCACGGGTGCCAATACCATTTGCAGTAAAGCCACCGGTTTCTGTTTCCACAATATTCAGTCCAGGGATTCTACCCAATATCTGCCTTGTATTATTAATTGCTTTATTCGCATCCAAACTATCAACTAGTATTACTTCATTTTTTTTACCTGCATAAATAATCCCATCCTTCACCTCGGGCATGTGGCCCGTACCCCTCACGGTTTTTATTCCGTTTACAATTATTTCTTGTAAAACAATGGTCTTTGTACTGTCTTTTCTTTGTGCCAATCCTGTTAAAGGAAATAATATTATTAACGAGAGAACAATTTTTTGCATCTATTTTTATTTTTTGGCAAATGTAATTTATAGGCCAGGAGATGTTTGCTAAATAAGGAAACACTATTTACGAAATATGGTAATCATCATTCCATAATATGATAGCGGGTTTTATAATTCTATATATTTTTTATAGCACATTTAATAGCCGGATGTTTAGAACATACAATATCACCCCACCATCCTTCTTTCAATTTTTTCTTGCAACCTTAAGGCTTAGCTTATACTAACCAGCATTTCCGTATTTTTGTGCCACTAAAACGATTTTGCAATATGAATTTCCAACTGAGTGAAGAGCAGCTTATGATTCAGCAGGCTGCCAGGGATTTTGCACAACAGGAATGTTTGCCTGGTGTAATTGAAAGAGATGAACATCAAAAATTCCCAAAAGAACAAATTGAAAAATTAGCCGACCTTGGGTTCCTGGGTATGATGGTGAAACCGGAATATGGTGGTAGCGGTTTAGATACAGTAAGCTATGTTTTGGCAATGGAAGAAGTGAGTAAGGTAGATGCCAGCGTAAGTGTTTGCATGAGCGTAAACAATAGCTTAGTATGCTATGGCTTGCAGGAATTTGGTACAGAAGAACAAAAACAAAAATATTTGGTGCCATTGGCACAAGGAAAAAAAGACGCTGTATTGCATATTGGCGCTTTTTTATTAAGTGAACCCGAAGCAGGCAGTGATGCTACTTCACAGCGCACTACTGCAGAAGATATGGGAGATTACTATTTACTGAATGGCACAAAAAACTGGATTACCAATGGTGGTACTGCAAGTACCTATTTAGTAATAGCCCAAACAGATAAATCAAAAGGAAGCCGTGGCATCAATGCATTTATTGTAGAAAAAAACTGGCCGGGTGTGGTAGTAGGGGCTAAAGAAAATAAACTTGGGATAAGGGGCAGCGATACCCACACCATCATGTTTACTGATGTAAAAGTGCCAAAAGAAAACCGGATTGGCGAAGATGGTTTTGGATTTAAATTTGCCATGAAAACGCTGGCCGGGGGCCGCATCGGTATTGCTTCACAAGCCCTGGGTATTGCCAGCGGCGCTTATGAACTGGCTCTGGCCTATAGTAAACAACGTAAAGCATTTGGCACCGAGATCATGAACCACCAGATTATTCAGTTTAAACTGGCCGATATGGCTACCCGAATTGAAACGGCCAGGTTACTCTGCCTTAAGGCAGCCTGGGAAAAAGACAGTAACATAGATTATACGTTAAGTAGTAGCATGGCTAAAGTATTCGCCAGCGAAACAGCTATGTGGACCACAACGGAAGCCGTTCAAATACACGGTGGTTATGGCTTTGTAAAAGAGTACCATGTAGAACGAATGATGCGTGATGCTAAAATCACACAAATTTATGAAGGCACCAGTGAAGTGCAACGGATCGTAATAAGCCGAAGCATTTTAAAATAATCTTTATTCATTATATCTTTAATTGTGCCGGCATTTTTGCAGGCATTTTTTTTAAACAACATGGCTATCAATATCACTGAATACAATAAAATTGTAAACGAAACCAAAGAAAAAAACAGCACACTAGTGGCCGTTTCAAAACTACAACCGGTATCTGCAATAGAAAGTTTATACCAGATGGGCCAACGGGATTTTGGTGAAAATTATGTTCAGGAATTAATAACGAAACAACCGCTTTTACCAGGCGATATTCAATGGCATTTTATAGGCCACCTGCAAAGCAATAAAGTAAAATACATTGCCCCCTTCGTTCACCTGGTACATACTGTAGATTCTGAAAAATTATTGAATGAAATTAATAAGCAGGCTGCAAAAAACAACCGGGTTATTCATTGCCTCATACAAGTTCATATTGCTGAGGAAGATACCAAGTTTGGTTTATTACCACAGCAGGCTGAAGAACTGTTACTATCGCTGCAGCAAATGGCATTTAAAAATATAGTAATTGCAGGCCTCATGGGAATGGCATCTTTTAGCGATGATGTAAATAAGGTAGCGGGTGAGTTTAAAACCCTGCAACAATTATTTAAAAAATATCAACAATATTTTTCTAAAAATCAGACACCGCATATTGCGTTCAATATACTGAGTATGGGCATGAGTGGCGATTATACATTAGCCATGCAACATGGCAGCAATATGATCCGGGTAGGAAGTTTAATCTTTGGGCAAAGGCATTAACTTATCAATATTCATTCCCGGCATCTTTAGGTTTGGTAGCCGGCTTTTTCTCATCTGTTTTATTAGCTGTTACTTTCTTTTTCTCCTCTGCCGTATTAATGGGTTTATCTGTTTTATTTTTTACGGTATCAGTTCCTTTTATTTCATTTTCCGGCTCGGGTTTTTCATCAAAAAAATCACTGCCATCATTATTCCCTGATTCAATACTAAGGCTATCACCGCTTGATAATAATTCGGCAAATCGACTATTGTCTGCATATATAGGATTCATCTTTAACTCTGCAGGTTCATCAAAATCTTTTTGTTTTACATAATTAATCTCTTTATCGGCAGCCACCTTACTCATAAAAATACCCCAGCGAGGCGCTGACATTTCTGCGCCACCTACGTTATTGCTGTAAATAGGAATAAAAGGATCACTACAACCCACCCAGGATCCTGCTAATAAATCGGGTGTATAACCTATGAACCAACCATCTGTATTCCCATTTGTAGTTCCTGTTTTACCGGCTTTGGCTACCGGAATTTTGTAACCGTTCAAGGATCTTGCAGTACCTGATTTTACCACGCCTTCCATCAATTTCACCATCGTATAATCATCTACTTCTCCAATTACCTGTTTGCTTTGAGCTACCGGAAATTCAAAAATAAGGTTACCATTTTTATCTTCAATCCGGGTTAAATATACGGGTTCCGTATTATATCCTTTATTCGGAAACATGGTATATGCCTGTAACATTTGTAACATGGGAATTTCTGCAGAGCCCAGTGCAATTGATGGATACGGCGGAATATCTACTTTAATTCCACATTGATGGGCAAATTCAATAGTTCGCTTTACACCGATTACTGACATAAGCCTCCAGGCCGCTGCATTTTTTGACTGTGCCAGGCAATAAGCCATGGTGCCGCCGCCGCCAGTAATGGTTTTACCTCCCAGCGTAAGGGAACCGCCGGGAATATTAGTTTCGGGAGTATAACCCGCATCTGTTACTGCAAGGGTATATAGCAAAGGTTTAAAAGTAGAACCTACCTGCCTCATGGCAGAAGCATTATCATACTTGAACCAACGGTAATCTATACCACCCACATATGCTTTTATTTCTCCCGTTTTGGGATCCATCGCTACAAAATTAGTTTGTAACAATTGCTTGTGATATTTAATAGAATCCAGTGGCGTCATCACGGTATCCCGTTCGTGCTTATTATTTCCCCACCACGAAAATATTTTCATCTTTACGGGTACATCAAAACTCTTCCGGATATCAGCATCACTAATACCCGCTTCTTTCATCGCTTTTAACCGTTCTGAATATTTGATGGCACGTTCTAAAATATCCTCATGTCCTTTCCATAATTTTTCTGTACGGCCTTTTAAAGAAGCATTTAATTTTTTTTGAATTACAGGTAAATGTTGATCCACTGCTTCTTCTGCATACTTCTGCATCCGGGAATCAATCGTAGTATAAATTTTTAATCCATCCCGGTATAAATCGTATGGGTCGCCTGTTTTTGGGTTTGTATGGGCCTGGCACCATTTTTTCAATACATCTATTAGAGCACGCCTGTAATAGGGGGCAATTCCAATAGCTTCGTCAATGGGTTTATAGTTGGTGATAAGCGGCTTAGCCTTTATTTTATCAGCCTCAGATTGCTGTAAATATTTTTGTTTGCAATCTGCCATTCTTTGTATCACTGTATTACGCCGCATCAATGAGGCATCGGGCCTGGATATGGGATTATAAATAAACCCTTTTAGCATCCCTACCAATACAGCAGCTTCTTCTATTTTTAAATTTGCAGGTTCTTTTTGAAAATAAGTAAGGCTGGCATTTCGTATGCCATATAAATTTCCCCAGGCAGCACGGTTTAAATACAAGGTCAGTATTTCTTCTTTGGTAAAATTTCTTTCGAGCCTTACTGCTACAATCCATTCTTTTACTTTATCCAAACCTCTTTCCAGGATATTTCCTTTTCCCTGTTTTAAAATCATCTTGGCCAGTTGCTGGGTGATGGGGCTTCCACCGCCATCAGTTCCCAGTTTAATTACGGCACGGGCAACGGCTCGGGCATCAATACCGGAATGTTCATAAAAATTTTGATCCTCGGTTGCTATCAAAGCATGAATTACATTGGGAGAAATATCAGTATATTTTACTTCACTCCGGTTTTCTGAATAATATTTTCCCATTAGCATACCATCGGCACTTATTATTTCACTGGCAAGATCTGCCTCAGGATTTTCTAATTGCGATAAAGAAGGCATTTTTCCAAATACACCAAATCCTGCCAGTAAAAAAACCAACAAGACCAGGGCAAGGCCACCAAAAAATAAAGTCCATAATATTTTAACGGAACGTTTCATAGATATCTTTTAATTAGGCAGTATGCTTAAAATTTATTTTCATAATTATTATTCAGCAACTGGCGATAGGCGGGTACATCTTTATTCTCTTTCAGCAGGTCAAGATTTGCTTGTGTAATAATCAGGAATGAATATTTAGCAGCGGGCAACCAGGAAACTTCGGCAGGTGCTGCTCTTTTAATTTTGTTATAATATTGAATCGCAGCATCGGCATTTTCAAATGAAGAGAATACCAGCAATTGACGGCTTTCATCCAACACATCTTTATTGATTATGATATTTGTGGTAGCCATGCTTTCCCGGTTAAAACGGGTGAAGGCATTTTTAGCTTCATTTACATATACGCCATCCACTTTATCTAAAATCATGATCACAAAATGTGCAGATTTAGGGTTTAATACAAACCCATCTTTTTTGTAAACTTCAGGAACTTTAATGATAGAATCTGTCATATTCACCCTGGGTGCAACAGGTACAGTAATGGGCTTACCCGTTGCAATTTCTACCTGTGCCGGTTTTACGTGTACCTGGTTACTTTCATCGGCAATCATTACTTTATCTTCTTCTGCCCTTGTAATTTCAAGGTTATTTAAGTACTCAAAAATTTGTTTTCTGCGGCCCAGCACATCTATTAAAGTGGTTGCTTTTTCTTTTAATACTGAAGTAGGAAAAAGAGTTTGTAAACTCTGTAAAGTAGCTATCGCCAGGCTATCATTATTTTCTTTTATATAATGTACAGCTTCAATATAGAGCAGTTGTGGCGTCCAATAATTATTGCCATACAAACTATCGTTTTTTTGTTTGGCCATCTCAGCTTCTGCATATTTTCCTTCCAGGTACAAATCTAAAATTGCGTTATATCGCTGAGTTACTACCTCATTGTTTTTTGTAGAATCTAAGGATGCGGGATCCAAAATCATTTTACCATAATGGGTATCTGCATATTTATTTGTAATGATGTTTTTATAATAAGCAGCCTGGTTTATATTACCCAGCTTGGTATAGCAATAATATAAACCCATATATACTTCAGCATCCATAGCCGATGGAGAAAAACGGTCAATATATTTTAGATAGGTAGCTATTGCCTCACCATATTCCTGCAAATCATTTTGAAAAACTTTAGCGATATGTAACATGCTGGAAGCTGCTATGGCATTGCTGCTATCTAACTTCTCAGCGGTTAATGGCAGGTTTGCCATCATGGTTTCATAATTATAATCATTGGCAGTAAGTATATGCCTTCCGGCAGCTACTGCCATTGAATCTTCAGGAGCCATTGGTTCATCCGGGTTATTATTATTTTGTGCCGCTTTTATTTGCTGCATGGCTGTTTCCATGGCAGCCTTTCGTCGCCAGTTATCTACATTCTCACGTTTGCCCCATTTTGATTTAAACGCAGTGAAGCCTTTCGCTTTCATCCCGTTATTATTGAAATACCAATCTCCTTTTGCTGAAGATGAAAAGAGGTCAACAGGCTTATCTTTTGAATTATTAAATGTAATTAATGAGTTTCCTATAAAATCATCACTTTCTTTTAACCCCTGATCCTTTCTATATTTTTTAATGATGCGTTTTATGAGTGCATCTCTTTCGGGTACACTTAGCATAGCAACATTTTGCAAACTGTCTTCCCTTTCAAGATCTTCATAATATCCTGATAGTTTCCCAAGTATTTGCTTACGTTCTTCTAATTGCATTGCCTTTGCTTCCAAATCCGGATCATCTAATTGCAAACTATCATAATAAGGATGTGCATCCCTGTATTTTTTTTGTTCATAAGCAATATTCCCCAGGTCTAAAAAAGCTTTGTTTTTATAACTGATATTACCTGTATTATATTTTGTACTTTTTAGCAAATTGGCAATACTGTTTATAGTATCTGGTTTTTGCATGGTAAGCTGTGCGGCAGAGTAATATATTATATCCCGGTAATTTTGATACTTATCACGCTTTGCCATCTTCAATAAATTGTTGATGGAATTATCTAATTGTTTAAAATCGCCACGGTCTCTCCACATTTTAGCATTATTCAAATGCGCATAAATATCCATTACCGGATCGGTGGTATGGCTACCCGCTTTTGTATAATACATAGAAGCCTTATCAAAATCACCATTTATTTCATAAAGTTGTGCCAACAAATATTCCCAGCGGCTTTTATCCTGTTTGGTATCAGCAGCGCTTAAAGCTTTTTCTAAATGAATGGCAGCGCTGTCGTAATTTTTTTGGTTAAAAAACCAATATGCATTTACTTCTTCCAGGTTATTTTGTAAGCGTTTGGGCAAGTTGGGATCATTTTGCAGAATATTCAATAATCCGGCAGCATCCCCAAATTCGTTTTGCTCTATAAATGTGCGGGCAAGTAAAAGCAGGGCATCATTCCGGCTTGGAGGGAGTGTAAAAGTTTTTTGGAAGAAATTTCTTTTTTCCTTGTTTGCAATGGATAATGCACCACTTTGTTTGGTTTCATTGGAGCCCACATATGTATCATCATCTCCTTCTTTTTTGCTGCGGGGCACCAGGTTATAATTTATAAACTGGAGAGTAAGTGCTGCTGAATCAAAATCCCGGCGAAGAAAATATGCTTTTGCAATGAGCATATAAAAATTATCAACCCAATTCGTTCTTAAATCATGAAGCAAAATCCCTGCTGTAGATTTATAAATAACGGAATCTAATTCAATTTTTTGTGAAGCCGTATTTTCCAATGAATAAGGATAAAATGAAAGCAGCTTTCCATAATCATCTTTGTTTGACATTTTGGCCCTTTCTATTACCGCATTCAATTTATTATTGGCATTAAAATAATAGTTGTAATGTGAAACAGTATTCTGAATGATCTTACGGGAAAATGTATATTTTGTATCGGCAGTTTTTTCCGATGCCAGCTTTTTATTTTCATATTGCTCCGGCTTTTTCTCTTTTCCAAAAGGATCAAATACCCAGGTAGGCTGTGCATAAGCTACCTGTGTAAATAGGCTGCAAAATATTATACTGAATACTAAAACTACAGGTTGTTTAATCATGAAAAACCGGGGTTGATATATAACGCTCAATATCGCATTTTTTTACTAAATACTGATTATTCAAAATTAGTTTATACAAATGAATGAGAACGGTTTACTCATGTGAAAATTATTAAAAATTAATGCAGGATGGGCGAGTTTCTTAAAATGAAGATGTTTTTATATGATATATCCCTTACAATTTAGGTATTTACAATACATTTTTTCAATGAATTAGATTTCAATCCCTCAATAGCGTTTCTTAATTTTACACTTATCAACCAGGGTATATGGAGAATAACAGTACATTAAAAAGATTGCGTAACAGGTACCGTATGGTTATCTTAAATGAAGATACTTATGAAGAGGTAACCCGCTTCAGGCTATCACGTTGGGGCGTTTATACAGTATTTAGTGTATTATTTATTTTAATGACCGGTCTTACCGCAGCACTCATCATTTTTACACCCCTAAAGTATTATTTACCGGGCGTAGGCATGGGAAGTGCCCACCAGGTGAAAGAGTTGCGGGAATTAAAAATGAGAACAGACTCTATGGAACATGCCCTTAAAATACAGGATAACTATTTAAATAACATTCAGAAGGTTTTAAGTGGAAAAGTTATTTCATTGGATACCAACAAATTGGCTCTTCCAAAATTAGAAAACTCAGACGACTAAGAATATTTTCCCCGGATAAGCGTTAGCATTTTACACCCCTTTTATTTACATTAAAAGCGCTTATCATGTTTACATCTAAAGTAAAATCTTTTGCAGAAAAACAACAATGCACAGTAGCCAGCCTTATCCATAACAGTGTGGCCATCACCGGTAACCTGGAAAGTGAAGGCGATCTTCGTATGGACGGCACTTTAAAAGGTAGTATTCGCAGTAAAGCTAAAGTAATCATTGGGCCATCTGCTGTTGTAGAAGGAAATGTTTGGTGTAAACAAGCAGAAATCAGCGGGCATATTAAAGGTTCACTAATTATTACAGACCTTTTACAATTGAAAGGAAATGCCGTGGTAGAAGGTGATATTAGTACCGGTAAACTTTTAATGGAAACCACAGCCAGCTTTAATGGCCAGTGTAAAATGGGTGCCAATATTGTAGAACTAAACAAAGAACTACAGATTGCAGTAAATGGTTAATGAAAATTTTATTTTAATTTGGAGAGCCTTCCCGGGTATTCATAAATTGTAAATCTGCCTATTCTCATTAAATCGTATAGATAATAATCGGTAGATAGGTGAACAGCAAATGGCGTTTGGGTATTAACTTTGCCGGTTAAATGTACCAGGCAAAAAATTAATACATGCAAAACTCTTACAAGCTTTTAACTCCATACATCATCGTATTTATCATTTTCACCTTGTTGATCCTGGCGCTTCATGGTTTTTTAATACACCACGGCATTGATGCATATCTCTTGCATGGCGCAAATCTTTTCTTCATGTTCATCAGCATCCTCGTTTTTTTTATTCAGAAAAAAGCATTACAAAATAAAAACCCGAATGTTTTTATCAGGAGTATTATGAGTGGCATCATAATAAAAATGTTGTTATGTATAATAGCTGTATTGGTATATGCATTAGCTATAAATAAAAATTTTAGTGCAGCTTCTATTTTAATTGGCTTATTTATTTATATGGCCTATTTATCTGCCGAAGTAATGGTAACGCTCAAACTGAACAAAAGGCACCATGGCTAAACGCTACCCCTTAGATGCATTAGCACCATACCTTCCCGAAAAAAGTTTTCAGTGGGTAATTGGCTACATCCAACAATATAATGTGCAACTAACGATTACCCGAAACCGGACTAGTGTTTTAGGAGATTATCGTCATGCACATGGTACCAAGGGTCACCGTATAAGCGTAAATAGTTCTCTTAATAAATATTCTTTTTTAATTACACTCTTACATGAATTGGCGCATTTATTCACGTATGAAAAATTTAAAAACAAAGTAGCGCCACATGGTAAGGAATGGAAGCATGAGTACGCCATGATCTTAAAAGAATTTATAGCACACAAGATATTTCCTGAAGATGTAGAAAAAGTATTGCTCCATACATTAAAAAACCCGGCAGCCAGTAGTTGTAGTGATGAAAAACTTTTGCGGGTGCTAAGAAATTACGATATAAAAAAAGAGCGTCATTACCTGCTGGAACAAATTCCACCTGGCAGTGTGTTCCATATTGCAAAAGGACGAAGTTTCATTAAAGGAGAAAAAATAAGGACCCGTTATAAATGTTTGGAACCCGCTACAAAAAAATATTATCTTTTTAGTGCCGTATATGAAGTTTATCTTCCTCATGCATAAAAAAAAAGGCTGCTCAAAATGAACAGCCACGTGCGGCAAAGGAGATTCGAACTCCCACACCCTTTCGGGCGCTACCACCTCAAAGTAGTGCGTCTACCAATTTCGCCATCGCCGCATACTGAAGTTTGCAAAAGTAAAAATTATGCTTCAAACGAGGAAGATAATTTTACCCCTTCAATTTAAAGAATCATTTTTTTAAAATAATCCGGAATGTCGTCCCTTTTCCGGCATCACTTTGCTTTACAAAAATTTCGCCTTTGTGATATTGTTCTATAATGCGCTTGGTAAGTGACAGGCCAAGCCCCCACCCTCTTTTTTTGGTGGTAAACCCGGGCGTAAATACTTTAGCTATTTGTTGCTTGCCAATTCCTTTTCCACTATCCTTTACATCAATTATAATTTGGGTAAGTTCATTTTTTACATCAATATCAATATTGCCATGGCCTTCCATAGCATCTAATGCATTTTTTAATAAATTCTCAATAACCCAATCAAAAAGCGGGGCATTGATCATTGCAGGTAACTCACCCTCTACATTTGATCTTACAGAAAAATTTACTTTTTCAGGGGCACGCCTTTTAATATATGCCACCATGTTTTTGATATGCATCAGTAAGTTTTCTTCTTCTAACTGTGGTGTGCTGCCTATTTTGCCAAATCGCTCACTTACTAATTTTAATCGCTCAACATCTTTATTCATTTCAATGGCAATTTTCTCACTACCGGTTGTTTCTTTTAGCATTTCTACCCAGCCCTGTAATGAAGATAATGGGGTGCCCAACTGGTGTGCTGTTTCTTTTGCCATACCTGCCCACACCTGGTTCTGTGTGCTTTTATTGGTAATACTTACTGCATACAATAAAATACCAATGAATAAAAAAACCACCAGTAATTGTGCCATAGGAAAATAACGGATCTGCTTTAGCAGTTTTGACTCACCATAATACACCAGGTTATTTTCCTTAAGGTTAAAAGGGTTTCGCCAGATGATAGGTTTATTCTGACTTTTAAATTCTTTCAGTTTTTGTACAATATAACCCGGGTCATGCATTATACGGTTTGAATCCAAATTCCTGAAATCAAGTACACTGTCTTTTTCAGTAACTACAATAATGGGGATGTCTTTACTGTTTTCTACCAATACCCTCCCGGTTAAATTACTTTGTGTAGGGCTGGTTCCTACTTCAGTTACAGCTTCTACCCAATGCTCTATTTTTCTGCGTTCATCCAATGCAATTTTTTTAGCGAGATAATTTGAATAATATAAACTACCAATAACAATCGCAATGGCTACCAGTATAAGTACTCCCTTCCAGTTTAAAATTTTAGAAACCATAATTAAAAATAAACTATTAAGTGCAGAGCTTTACATTTTTAAAAATTCATTTTTAGCAAAAAATTGTAAAAATAAATTCTACATTGTATCATCGTAAAAAAGTAAAGATATGTGTGTAGCCAATAGCATACAAATGCCCCGTAAGCAATACCTCCGGTTAAAAGAAATCTTAAAAGAACTCACCCAATTAGAATATGAAAGGCTGCAAATACCCTTTCAATCAGGTTTTGATTATCATGATTGGCCGGTCTTAAAACCGAGCGCTGATGGTATGGATGTAAATTTATCTTTTATGGAATGGGGTTTAATACCTGCTTTTATACATACCCGGGCAGATGCCGATAAATTTAGAAAAGGGTTTAAAGATGCCGGTGGTTACCACCCGCCAAGGCTCACCCTCAATGCGATTGGTGAAGAGATGCTGGATAAACCTTCTTTTAAAGAAGCTGCCCGTAAACGCCGTTGCCTGGTGTTATCTTCAGGTTTTTTTGAATGGAGGCACCTGCCTAAAATTGGTAAATCGGGCAAAGTATTAAAACAAACAGATACTTACCCTTACTGTGTTTTTATGCCTGGCCACGATTATTTTTACATGGCAGGAATCTACCAAACTTTTACAGATAAAGAGTCCGGGGAAATGATTGATACTTTTGCGATTGTTACAAAAAAAGCGATCGGTATTATGGAACAGGTACATAATATTAAAAAAAGGATGCCGGTTATTTTAACAGAAGAAGATGCCAGGCGCTGGATTTTACCCGACCTGGCTGATGAAGAGATATTGGAACTGGTAAATAAAGATTTACCGAATGAATTTATTGACGCTCATGCTATCGCCAAAGATTTCAGGACCCGGCCCTATCCAACGGAAGAAGTTTTATACCCGGAACTGCCGGCCCTGGTAAAATAAAAATAAGGAAAACAAAAAAGGTTATCGAAATTACGATAACCTTTTAACCCGTACTCGGGATGGGAATTGAACCCACACTCGCATTGCTGCGAACAGGATTTTAAGTCCTGCGTGTCTACCAGTTCCACCACCCGAGTGACACTTACTTTGAAAAAAAATCCCGAACCAGGTCGGGAAATGATGAGCGGAAGACCGGGCTCGAACCGGCCACCCCGACCTTGGCAAGGTCGTGCTCTACCAAATGAGCTACTTCCGCATAAAGAACTAATAGAAGCATGTAAACAAATAATTGTTTGGTATTTACCCACGAAAAATAATTTCATGAGTTGCTTCTGAAATACCTTGAAAGAACTACCCTTTTTTTAAGGACTGCAAAAATAAGGGTTGATTCTGAAATCCAAAATTTTTATTTATATTTTGGATTATATAATGTGTTATCGGGAACTTCCACTTTGGGATGACCTTTGTAACGATGGGTATATAAATTATAACAACCGCCTAATACCAGCGCTAAAAATAAAAAAATCTGGCAAAGCCAAATAAACCTTGAGGTTGAAACCCAGTTGTGCGCAAGATCTTTATGTGAATTATCAATAAACTCTTTTTCTTTTTCCATTGCAGTATATTTTCATGGCAAAAATAAGGTTTGCACTTGAAATAATCATTTTTTGGATGCCGTAATTTCAGAAAAGGTTTTCTGCTTCTTAATATAATACTCCCATATAATCAGCCCACTGTACTTTACTTCTTTATCCGGTTGCATCTTTCCCGGCTTATTTTTCGCTTTCTTTTTAAAAACCAACCAATAAAAAAAATTTCTGTGCGCTTTTAAAATGGCAAAAAAACCACTGCCATGGCCATCGGCTAAAAACTTGATTGCAGCAACAGCATCCAGAACGAGACGTATGAAAATTTTCCATACTTTTTGTGAAGCAGGGTAATTTTTACAAAGCATTACCAGGTTATTTCTAAAATTAAGATACGTTTTAAATTTATTTTCTTTTGGTAACGTGCCTCCACCCACATGATACACAACAGATGCAGGTTGCACATACACTGAATACCCTGCCCGTTGCAATCTCCAGCATAAGTCAATTTCTTCCTGGTGTGCAAAAAAGTAGTCATCAAAACCAGCCACTTCAAAGAAACATGCAGGCCGTATAAATAATGCTGCGCCACTTGCCCAAAAACATGGCCGGGCATCATTATACTGCCCATTATCTTTTTCACAGGTATCAAATACCCTTCCCCGGGCAAAAGGATAACCCAGGCTATCAATCCATCCGCCGCTGGCACCGGCATATTCAAAAGTATCTTTTGCCGAATAAGACAATATTTTTGGCTGGCATGCAGCAATTTCTGTATTCGTTTGCATGAGGCTAATAATGGGCTCTATCCAGCCGGGGCTCACTTCTATATCACTATTCAACAACACAAAATAATCACTCTGTATTTTCTGCAGGGCCGTATTATACCCTTTTGCGTAGCCCTCATTTACCGGGCTTTCAAGAATTTCAATAGCAGGAAAATTAAGTTTTAAAAATGCTACTGAATCATCTGTTGACCCATTATCAGCAACTATAATACGTTTTCGGGGATAGGTACTGTTTATCACAGATGGTAAAAATTGCTGAAGAAATAATTTCCCATTCCAGTTCAGGATCACTATGGAAACTTCGGGGAAGCTATCACCGGCCGCAATAGGAAATTGTGAAACTGGCATACATGAGTGGAATTAGGCACAAATATAATTGATAAAATAAGTTTGGCGGATCATCTTATAAATTTGCATTTTCGCTTGCTAAACTTCACCTCAATTACCAATTCAATTTATTATCTTGTAAAAAAAATATTGAAATGCCCCAGCAAATAAAATGTCCCGGTTGTGGCCATCTTTTTGAACCCAGTGATGCTATAAGAGACGAAGTAGAAAAAGAACTACGGAATAAAATGAATGATTGGCGTAAGAAAAAAGATGAAGAGTACAATGAGAAACTGGAAAATGAAAAAAAACTCCTGCTTGAAAACATGGAAGCTTCCCTTCGTAAGAATATTGCCGGCGATTATGAGGCACAACTAAAATTATTACAAACTCAAAATGCAGATAATGAAATTAGGTTAAAACAGGCACGGGATAAAGAAGTGGAATTTTATAAGCAGGCACAAGCCTTACAATTAAAAGAAGCTGAACTGGAAATAGAATTACAAAAAAAATTACAGGAAGAAAGAACACGGCTTACAGAGCAAATCCGAAAACAGGAAATTGAAAAAAATACTTTAAAGGATACTGAGCATTCGCTTAAAATAAGAGAACTTGAAAAGCAACTGGAAGATCAAAAAAAACTGGCAGATGAAATGAAGCGTAAACATGAGCAAGGCTCCATGCAACTGCAGGGCGAAGTACAGGAACAGGCATTGGAAGATTTACTTAAAAGCAGCTTCCCTTTTGATTTGATTTCAGAGGTTGGCAAAGGTGTAAAAGGTGCCGACTGCATACAAACCGTAAGAAATAACCAGGGGCAAGTATGTGGCAGCATTATTTATGAAAGCAAGCGTACAGAACATTTTAGCAGTGACTGGCTTGAAAAATTAAAAGTAGATATGCTAAGCCAACGTGCTGATATTGCTGTATTGGTAACACGTGCTATGCCAAAAGACATGACACAGTTTGGTGAAAAAAACGGAATTTATGTGTGCAGTTTTGCAGAAGTAAAAAGCTTAAGCATTGTATTAAGAAATGCGATCATTAAAATAAGTGATACAAAAAAGTACCAGGAAAATAAAGGTGATAAAATGGTAGCCTTATACAATTACCTTACCAGTGCAGAATTTACCCTTAACTGGAACGCTATGCGGGATGGGTTTAAGCAACTCCGCAATATGCTGCAAAAAGAAAGGGAAGACTATGAGAAAAACTGGAAGAAAAAAGAAAAACAAATAGAATTGATCATTCAAAACTCTTTGCATATTTCAGGTTCTGTGGAAGGAATTGCAGGCCTGGATACAATTAATATGCAATTAGAAAATGATGCAAACAATTTTCTGGAAGAGTAATAATATTTCTTCTTTCCCATCACATCATTGTATTACCCAGGTTAATAAATTATCATCAATGATAGTTCCGGTAACGGTTAGTTCAATTTTATCGCCTTTTAAAATGACACATTCGGCAGTAAAAAAGTCCTGGCTGTAAGATACTTTTAAAATGTGCATGTGCTTTTTAAAATCTAATGAGCCATGCCCATACCACTTGAACAATGCCTCTTTAATACTCCATGCAGCCGTAAGGTTCTGCAGGGGATCGGCTGGCAGGTGCTGAATAAGCGCTGCTTCCAGCGGATTTAAAAATTTTAAGCTTAATCTTTCAATTTTAGGTTGGGGCATTTCAATATCAATACCCACTTTTTGCGACCGACTTATAATGGCAGCAGCATAATTACCGCAATGAGATACAGAAAAATGATATAATTCATCTGCCAAATAAGGCTTTCTGCTATCTGCAATTATAATATGTTCTATTGGGAACATGGGGAATAATACCTTAAGCAAATACCTGCCTGCCAAATGCTGTAACCTTTTGTGGGCATGGTTCACAGGAATTAGTAAAGATACTTTATGCAGAAAAAAAGGCTCCTCTTCGGTGATATGCCATACCCCGAGATCGGTACTTTCGTTGATATTTTGTTGATAAACCAGTGGCATTATTGCGAATAAAAACAGAAATGAAAAATGAAACTTTTAATTTTACAAATTAACAAACAAACAGTTGATACATGATACTAAGTGACAAAAGAATTTTACAGGAAATTGAAAAAGGCACCATAAAAATTTTACCATACAACAGGGAATGCCTGGGCAGCAATAGTTATGATGTTCATTTAGGCGCCAGCCTGGCTACTTATGTTGATGCAGAACTGGATGCCAAAAAACACAATACCATTCGTCATTTTGAAATTCCAGATGAAGGAATTTTATTACAACCCAGTATTTTTTACCTCGGCGTAACAATGGAGTACACAGAAACGCATGAGCATGTTCCATTTTTAGAAGGAAAATCATCTACAGGCCGCCTGGGGATTGATATACATGCCACCGCAGGCAAAGGTGATGTGGGCTTTTGTGGCAACTGGACCCTTGAAATTTCGGTAAAGCAACCTGTACGTGTGTATAAGGGAATGCCTATTGGGCAACTTATCTATTTTCCGGTAGAGGGCGAGATTGAAGTAAAATACAATCAGAAAAAAGATGCTAAATACAGTGGCCAGCCCAATCAACCTGTGGAAAGCATGATGTGGAAAAATGTATTTTAAAATAAATGAGTGTGATATGAAACGAATCTTTTGTTGCTTGCTATTAGTATTTTCTTGTGTTACCTTATTTGCGCAATCAGCGAGTGATTCCCTTTTTCAATTTTTACAGGCCAATAAAAAACGCTCTTCGCTTTACCTGGTAGTAAATGATACCGTAAAAGCAAGGCTTAATGAAAATAAACTGATGCCCCTTGCGAGTACGGTTAAAATTATGATCGCCATTGAATTTGCGAAGCAGGCCGGGAGCCATATTTTAAGTGTTGATGACAAGGTTGCCGTACATGAGCTAGATAAATATTATATCCCAAACACTGATGGGGGTGCCCATCCACAATGGATTGAATACGAAAAAAAATCAGGGAACCTTCAAAATGATAGCGTCCCATTGCTTGATGTTGCCCGGGGTATGATCATTTTTAGCAGTAATGCCAATACCGAATACTTACAAGACTTGCTGGGTATGGATAATGTAAAAAATAACATTCAGTTGCTGGGGCTTGATAAGCATACAGCTATCTTTCCGCTGGTAGCTTCATTATTTATGTATCAAAACCCAAAAAAAATAAAGGAAGAAAAAATAATAAAAGGAATTGAAAAATTATCGGAAGAACAATATTGCAGATACATTTATGATATGCACAATGCATTAAAATATGACACCTTACTCAAAGCCAGTTTCAGGCCGCAGGACTTAAGTCTTGCCATGCAAAAAGAATGGTCAAACAGGCTGCCGGCCTCTACTACCAAAGAATATGTACATATAGCGAATGTTTTAAACAACCGTAAATATTTCAGTGAAGAAGCCTATGCAGTAATTGCCGAGCTCTTAGAATCTGTGATGGAAAACCCGGCAAACCAAAAATGGCTGAAACACGCCGGCATGAAGGGTGGAAGCACTTTGTTTGTATTAACCAAAACATTATATGCCACATTAAAAAATGGCGAACGCATAGAATTAAGTTATTTCTTTAACGACCTTACAGCACAGGAAAATGAAATGCTTCGTCATTATATGAATTCTTTTGAATTATCCATTTTAAGGGATAAAACTTTCCGGGATAAATTGGCCAATGCATTTAAATAACTTTGAATTTTTTATGATATGCAATAATAAAACCAACCACTTCATCATAACTTAAAATGCCCTGTGGCTGTCGGTTCCCCAATAAAAATTGAGTATATATCCAAATAATAACAGGCTGTAAAAAACTCCGGTGTTGCCGTTGATATTTACGCATTGCCATAATGTCTGCCCTTACCTCATTGCTTAGTTTTTCAGAAAAAGTTTTTGCAGCTATTGAATCCAGCATGTACAAATTTCTATTGGCATATAAAAAAAGATCAAAATAAACGGAATAATGAAATAAAGTATCTGTGGATGACATGGCAGCCAGGTAACCTACAAAATTGGCTTCATCTTCTTTGGCATAACCCAGTTGGTGTGCCACTTCATGGCAACTGGTATAGGGTAATAAAAAAGCAGGGATATTTTTGTTTACCTGTGCCTCCCCGGTAAATGGATTATAATAACCGGTAATACCCGTATAACTTTGCCAGGCACTCCACAAACCCGGTTTCAATGATTCATTCTCATATTTCAAAAATGAATATTTAAAGCTGGCTTGCCGGTATGCCTTTTTTACATCCGGCACCAGACCTTTTACATCGGGCAGTTTAAGTTGCTGCCGTAACAGGTATGCTTTGCCTTCATTCAATTTATTCAATAGCAGGCCATTCATCTCTATTAATTCTGCTTCGGTATATTTTTGCGATGGCAACCCCAATTGCCATCGTATCCCTTTTCTATCGTAATTAATACCCCAAAAAACATTAAAAACTATATAAATACAGGCCAAATACATTAAACCTTTACCCGCTTTTTCTTTATAAAAAGAGATCGAAAGTTCTTTAAATTTTACCTTATAAACCCATTTTATAAATTGTAAAATCTTCCATACCAGCCAAATTACCAACAAACCATAAAGTAAATCTCCCAGGCTCCATGGCAGCCAGCCAGTTAAAAAACGTAATTGCTTTGAAAAAACAGGATAAAAACCAGTTGAATACCCCTTTTCTACAACCAATGGAAAATAACCCAGTATATGGATACTAAGGCATACAATACCTAATAGCCAAAGGATTATCCTTTTCTTTCTTATTGGTTTCATTATTTAAAACTAAGAAAAAACAATAAATCTTAAATTTGAATTAATAAAACATAATTGCACTCCTTTTTTTCAAAAAATATATTACCTTTGCCGTCCTTTAAAAAGGAACACGATGGCCAATAGAAGGGAATTTGACATTGCGTTTGTGGGATTGAAGCCCGGTGTTCATGAGTTCAATTTTGATCTCGATGATAAGTTCTTTGCAGAAAAAGGTAATACAGACCTCAGCCATACCAAGGCACATATAAAATTGTTACTCGATAAAAAATCGGGTTTCATGCTTTTAAAGTTTGAGGTTGGTGGAAGTACAGAAGTAAATTGCGACCGTTGTGGCAACCCATTGCATTTAGATCTCTGGGATGAGTTTAATATGGTTGTAAAAATGGTTGATAATCCTGAGGAAATGAATGAACAGGAAGAAGACCCGGATATCCTTTATATATCCCGAACGGAAAGTCACCTGCACATCAGCGATCTTGTGTATGAATTTGTATTACTGAGTGTACCCATGCAACGCATGTGTGCCCCGGATGAACAGGGAAATGATACCTGCAACCAGGAAGTACTGCAAAAACTAAGAGAAATGGAAGAAAGAACTTCGGAGAACAATGCCAATAGCCTTTGGAAAGGCCTGGACAAGTTTAAAGAAAATTAAAAAATAATAAAAATAAAGAGTCATGCCAAATCCAAAAAGGCGACATAGTCAACAACGTAGTGCAAAAAGAAGAACGCATTATAAAGCAGTAGCCAACACCTTAAGCAAAGATGCTACCACAGGTGAAATGCATGTGCGCCACCGTGCTCATGTAAGCGAAGGCAAATTATATTACAAAGGCAAATTGGTTGCTGAAAAAGCGCCCCTTAAGGCATAATTGAATTTGTTTTTTGCAAAAAAGTTGATTCCAAAATTTGGATTGAGTAACTTCAATCCGGATTTTGGAATTTTTAATTGTAATTATCTAGGATGAAGACAATAGGTATTGACATGATGGGTGGAGATTTTGCACCCTTAGAAGCAGTGAAAGGTGTTTCTGCATTTTTACAAACCCATACACCGGAAGTACACCTGCTTTTAATAGGAGAAGAAGGTAAAATAAAGGCAGAAATGGACCATAATCCTTTACCTGAATCTGCATATACGATCATACCCGCTACGCAGGTAATTGAAATGCATGAACATCCCACAAAAGCATTAAAAGAAAAACCGCAATCTTCTATTTCAATAGGGTTTCATTTACTGGCATCCGGAAAATGTGATGCCTTTATCAGTGCGGGCAATACCGGCGCAATGATGGTAGGGTCGCTTTTTAGCATTAAAACGATTGAAGGAGTGATACGGCCCACCATTGGAGCGTATATGCCAAGAGAAGACGGCAACCTGGGCCTTTTGGTAGATGTAGGCTTAAATGCAGACTGCAAACCGGAACTATTGAACCAATTTGCATTACTGGGGTCTTTATTTGCTGAACATATTTTAAAAATAAACAGCCCCCGGGTAGGCCTCGTAAATTTAGGGGCAGAAGAAGGAAAAGGAAATTTACTCATACAGGCCACTTTTCCATTATTAAAAAATAATAGCCAACTTAATTTTGTGGGAAATATTGAAGGCCGGGATATTTTAATAAACAAAGCCGATGTAATGGTGTGTGATGGCTTTACCGGCAACGTAGTTTTAAAACTGGCAGAAAGTGTGTACGATATGGTGATAAGAAGAAATATAAACGATGTGCATTTTAACCGTTTTAATTTTGAAACCTATGGAGGTGTGCCTGTATTGGGAGTGGCTAAACCGGTAATCATTGGCCATGGAATTTCTACAGCCATAGCATTTAAAAATATGATCCTTACGGCATGTGATATGCTGAACACAGATCTTACCGGTAAAATAAAAGAATGTTTTGCTCCCGGATCCACAGCGAATTCCATAAAATCATAAAAAAAGAGGAACCGTAGCTCCTCTTCTATCGATATACATTTATTTTTTTAGAAAGTATAACGGATTCCTAAGCCTCCCCAGCCACCGGCAAAACCGTAGCCTTTAGAAAATTCAAAGGAAGGCTGCCAGTCTAATGAAATATTCAATGGCAGTTCATTAAATTTATAATCCAGCCCCACTACGCCATCAATTCCCACCAGGGTATTATTGCCTTTGTAGAATCCTACGTGTGCACCCGGGCCAATGTACCATTTTAAATTCCCTTCCGTATTTAAGTCCCCATGAAATTCGTACAAGCCAGTAACACGGGCACCTGCACTGTTAAAAAAACCTACAAATTCCAGTGCCGCTTTATCCTGGATAAAAGTTTTTAAACTTAAGCCTACTCCATCCCAAACTTTAATACCGGCAGCCGTTTTATATTCCAGGCTGTTTGCTGTTTTATTTTGTGCTGTTGCGAAGGTGGTTAATAAAATGGCCACTGCAAATCCCATTATTTTTTTCATACTTAGTTTTTTTACGTTGCAAATCTATTTGAATAAGACCGGTAATGAGAATTAATTACCAATAAAAATTTGTTATAAAGCCGAATTGCGAATGCTTATTGTTTCTTTAATAAACCAGGTATTTTCTTTGTGTGGTATAAAGCACAACAAATAATAATGAAATAGCTAAACCTACTACTGTTCCTATATCAGTAAACTGTGCACTGCCCATAATAAAGAAGCTGCCTGCAAGCGGAATAATTTGTCCTGCCAGGTAAATCCAAAATCCATCTTTTTTTAATTTACGCATCATAATAGCCCCAAACAGACAAAGACCAAGGCCGATAACCGAAACAATCATAAGTGGTACTATGTTTTGCTGTAATAAATCCAGTTTTGTGAGGCCCTCACGCATTTTTGCCATTTTAGCTTCTGTTAAATTATTTCCACCAGACTCAAGTTGTTTGGTGATCATATTTTTTGAAAACCTGGTGGTCCAGGGCGAAATCAGGGATAATAAAAGGAATATACTAGAGCCAACAATGGTGAGTATGGTAAGTATATTGAGCATTTGTGGCCTTTGTGGGGCATCAAACTCTCCGGTATCTAATTGAGATGTTGCATTGTCTTGCATAGTAGTTTTGATTTATTTTAACGTGCAAAATATTAAAACTTAAGTGATCTAACAAATTACAAAATCTACCTTCTTAATTTTGTTTTATGAGCGCTTATACCCTACACAAAATAAATGGGAATCATTTCCTTCTTTTTACTGAAAACTATATTTATTGGGAAGAAGAAAAAGCGATCATCCTCACAGATTTACATTTAGGCAAATCGGGGCATTTTCGTAAAAACGGGATTGCAGTCCCACAACCGGTTTTTAAAGACGATATGCAAAGATTTATGGCCATCATTCAATATCAAAAACCAAAACAAATAATTGTAATAGGCGACCTCTTTCACAGCCGGGAGAATAAAGAACATCAATTATTTTTACGCTGGAGAAAAGATATGCGGGGTATTGATTTTCACCTGGTAAAAGGAAACCATGATATTTTATCAAATGAATTTTACGAATCAGCAAATATTATTGTACATGAAAAGGAATGGGTGATATCTTCCTTTTGCTTTGTGCATGATGCACAGGATCATGAAAATGAATTACCCTTTTGTTTTAGTGGCCATGTGCATCCGGCCGTACATTTAAAAGGTAAGGGACGGCAACATTTACAAGTACCTTGCTATTGTTTTAATAAGCGGTTTGGTATGCTGCCTGCTTTTGGAAAATTTACCGGGCATTTTACCATTACACCCAAAATTGATGATGAGATTTATGCCATTACTGCAAATGCAATTATTAAACTCTAATTTTTTTGTGTCCGCCTTTTTAATTCTTTTTCAATGGTACTCAATTCTCTGCCTGTTTGCCCGGATACAGAACTGTTTTCCTGCGCCCTGCGCATTAAATAAGGCACTACATCTTTAATAGGCCCAAAAGGCAGGTATTTACTCACATTCAACCCAGCATGTGCCAGGTTAAAAGTTATATTATCACTCATACCATACAATTGCGAAAAATGAACATGCTTATGGTTGAAGGGTATATTGTTTTGTTTTAAAAATGCTACGCAACGAAGATTGCTCAATTCATTATGAGAAGCCAATATCATACAAATTTTATTTACATGCGAAATACAAAAATCAACGGCTGCATCATAATCTGCATCGCATGATTGCTTATCCGGTTGTATGGGCGATGGATACCCCAATGCTAAAGCCCGTTCCCTTTCTTTTTCCATATAAGCGCCACGAACTAATTTTACAGCCAATATAAAATTCCTTTGTTCAGCAGCTTCGTAACTCTTTTTTAAAAATTCGTACCTGTCATGCCGGTAAAGTTGAAGAGTATTAAAAACCAACGCCTTTTCCTTATTATAAATATCCATCATCATCATGGTCATGGCATCTACGGGGTCTTGAATCCAGGTTTCTTCAGCATCTACTAAAACGCCGATATTTTTATTTTTTGCTGCTTCACAAATACGAATAAAACGATTTAGTACCCTTTGCCATTCTTCTTTTTCATCATTCGGTAATTTTTCTTTTGCCCCTTCATAATTCTTCATTAAAGAATCTTTTTGTTGCTGCATCAGGGTATTTAATTTTTGCAACAAACCGGTACGCACAATACCCGTTATTTTAATACTCATGAAAGGGATATTTTGCTGAGTAGCCGCATAATTGATCACTTTTATAAATTCATCGGTTGCATGATCGTATCCCGATTCGCCATTATTGCCTCCTTCTACTCCATAATCTAAAATAGTTTGCACATGAAACCGGCCCAATTTTTCTGCTACGGGAGCCGTTTCTTCCAGGGTTTCTCCTCCAATAAATTGTTTAAAGATGGTAGAACGCAATGCGGTTTTAGTAAAAGGTAAGTGCCAGTTTATGGCTACAGGAGTGAGCTTTATAGCCATCTTTAAAATAAAAGGATTACCCATCATTGAAAAAAGGAAATGAGCCCTTTTTAATTCTTGATTGGATTTATAAGCGTAGGCTAGTTCTGTATTATCAAAAGATATCATATAAATTGGAATTATAACCGAAATTCAGAAAAGACCAATGAACTGCCAAATAAAAATAATTTTCGCAAGTGCCAATCAAAATTTACTTCCCAAAAATGCATAACTATATTTGCATAAAAATATAATTATGGACAAGGCTGCCTCTTCTTCACTCGTTATTATGACAGAGCTTGTTTTACCCAATGATACCAATACCTTCGGCAACCTGATGGGTGGCCGGTTAATGTACTGGATGGATATTGCCGCAGCCCTGGCTGCAATGAAACATTGTGGTTCCCCTGTAGTAACGGCTTCGGTAGATAATATTAGTTTTGAAACACCAATAAAACTTGGCAATGTAGTACATATAGAAGCAAAAGTTACCCGCTCTTTTAACAGTAGTATGGAAGTTCATTTGAATGTATGGGGGGAAGATGCAATTCAACAATACAAGTACAAAAGCAATGAGGCTTATTATACTTTTGTGGCATTAGATCCCAATGGTAAACCCCGAAGAGTTAACAGCTTATTTCCGGAAACGGAAGAAGAGAAATCTTTATTTGACGGGGCTTTAAGGCGCCGTCAGCTCAGGTTGATACTGGGTGGCAAAATGAAACCTGATGATGCCAGTGAATTAAAAGCCCTTTTTATAAAATAACAGGAATAACCGGGGTTTTTAATTTTAATTCGTTTTTATGAATAAAATCAACAAAAAGTTCACTTTTATTACCTGGAATTTATAAAAACAGAATTCAATACGGAATATTTATCAATCATGGAATGGTAGAAATTTTAGATTATAAGGATATGGTTATGACTATAAAATTATTACTGTGAAATTATAATTTTATGTACATTTGATTACTTATTGTATTAACAAAATTAAAAAAAATGAAAAAAATCTTACTTACTGCTTTCATTGCTTTAGGTTTTGGTTTTATTGCTACTGCACAAAAGCCTGCTTCTAAGGCACAGAGCAAAAAGCAAACCACTGCAACCAGCCAGCAAAAGGCTGAGCGTTTAGCTCAAAAAATTGCCATTGCGAAAGCTTATGACCAAGGGCAAAAGACTCCCGTTATCAATCAAAAAGCTGCAGCTGCTGATAGGAAAGTAGATGCCAAAAAAGACAACTAATAAATTTATTTTATTAATTGACCTATTGGATACTTTTCAATCTTAGCTACACAAAAAACTAAATGCATTCACTTTTTTCAATCTGTAAAAGTGAACTCTATTTTAAAACAAACTAATATTATGCAATCTAAAATTACTTTCAACTACTTAAGGAGAGTTATCAAAAGCGCCACACTGGCGGTGATATTCCTTTCCTTATTTACAGGTTTGGCTACAGCCCAAACGTATGTAAATGGCCCGTTAAGTACGGGCGCAACCTCCTCTGATGGAAGTGCCGCCCCAGCCGGCTATACCTGGAGTGAAGTGCAAAACCCAAACACCAGTGCCGGTTATGGCGCTAATATTGATGCGGGTCTTACTTTAATCGACAATTTTACTGTTATCGGTGCATGGAATTTAACCCAGGCATCATTTTTTGCTTACAGCACAGGTAATACTACAACCTTTGACCGGGTATTTGTAAGGATTTACAATTCAGATCCATCAGTTGGTAACCCAACACCTGTATTTGGTGATTTAACCACCAATCGTTATGCCTCCAGTACCGAAGCCATGATGTACAGGATATTCAATGGTACCCCTGGTACTACACGTAAAATTTGGAGAATAAACGCAAATGTTTCTATTTCTCTTCCCGCAGGCCAATATTGGATTGAGTGGCAGGTCGGCACAGTTACTCCTAACGCTTCAAACTTTAGCCCTCCTTGTACCATTACTGGTGTAGCAACACAACCTGGATGGGATGCAAAACAAAGAGATATAGCAGGTAACGCAATTACTGCTATCGTTGATGGTGGTGGTCCTCAAGATTTCCCTTTTATTTTATCTTATACTACAGGTGCTTGCTCTGGCACACCTACACCGGGCAACACACTTTCTACCGCAGCATCTGTTTGTCCTAATATACCATTCACTTTATCTACTCAAAATGCCACTGCAGGATCTGGTGTTACATACCAATGGCAATCTTCAAGCAGTGCAACCGGTCCATGGACAGACATTACCGGGGCTACTTCTTCCACATATAACGTAGCAAACTTAACGACTCCTACTTACTATCAAGTGGTCGTTACTTGTAGTGGTAACTCTGGTACTTCTACACCAGTTATGGTAGGTACTACTCCTTCTTCAAGCTGTTATTGTACACCAGGCGCTTCAGATTGTAGTGATGAAGATGTTATTTATAATGTAAATATCGGCGGATTAGATAATTCTACAGATTGCTCGCCGGGTGGATATGGTTCTTATTTAACTGCTGATACTGCTCAGTTAATCATTGGTGGTGGTAACCCAATTGTTGTTACTACCGGTTCTGCCTGGACAGAACAAGTAGGTGTTTGGATAGATTACGACAGAAGCGGAAGCTTTGACGCAAATGAATTTACTGATCTTGGCAATGTGGCTTCTGCAGGTGTACATAATGGAAACATTACAGTACCAGCAGGTACTACTGCAGGTTATACCCGTATGAGAGTAAGAGTAAGGTTCTTATCTGGCCTTACATCAACTACTCCTTGTGCAGGATATTCTTTTGGTGAAACTGAAGATTATACAGTAAACCTTATTCCTTGTGTACCAATCACAATTACAGGAGCTCCGGCAAGTACATCTACCACTTGTGGCGGCAATGCCAGCTTTACGGCAACTGCTGCTGGTAGTATCCCTGTTTACCAATGGCAATATAGGGTGAATGCATCTTCAGTATGGTTACCAGTTTCTAATGGCGGTATTTATACAGGTGCAAATACGAATGTATTAGCTTTAACAAATGTATTAGATAGCTACAATGGATATCAATACAGGGCTTTAATAAGTGGCGCTTGTGCCGGTGTTGACTTTACTACACCTCCAGCTACTTTAACGGTTAATAAATTAGCTCCTGTAATTTCTCCTGCATCTGCAACTATTTGTAATGGTTCTATTCAGCAATTAACACTTACCAATACCCTGGGTAATGCTGATCTGATTCATGAAGGTTTCGATGTGGCAACGCCGCTTCCAACCGGTTGGTCAGAAAAAAATAATAGTAGCCCATTAGGCGCTGCTGTTTACTTCCAGGGTAATGATGGCGTATTTGCTTCTCATAGCGGTGCCCCTACATCTTATATTGGTATTAACTATCAATCTACAACAGGTGCAGGCACAATCAGTAACTGGTTATTGTCACCTACTATTAATATTAAGAATGGTGATGTATTTAGCTTCTGGACCCGTACTACAGATGGTGCCACTTATGCTGACCGTTTGGAAGTACGCTTAAGTACAAGTGGTGCAAGTGTAAATGTTGGTACGACAGCTACTTCAGTTGGTGATTTCACAACCGTATTATTAACGGTTAACCCAACTCTAGTATCAGGGCCTAGTGGTTACCCTGATACCTGGACCCAATATACTGCAACTATTTCCGGTTTACCAGCTCCTACTACTGGTAAAATTGGATTTAGATATTATGTAACCAATGGTGGCCCTTCAGGTAGCAATTCTGATTATATTGGAATTGACGATGTAGTGTACACAACTACTGGCGGTCCTGCTGCCGGTGTATGGACTAGTACTGCAACTGGTACTATGTTTACAGATGCCGCAGCTACTGCAGCTTATACAGGCACACCTGTAAATTCTATATATGTGAAGCCTACCACTACATCTACTTATAATGTAGTTTATTCTACCTTAAGTCCATGTACTTCAGCACAGGGTTCAGTTACAGTAACTGTAAATCAACCTGTTTCTGGAACTTCTACCGTTTCCAGTATCAGTACTTGTGCCGATGGTGAAGTTTCATTTACAGCATCTTTACCTGCAGCCGGTTCTCCACTTATGCATCAATGGCAAGTAAGCACCAATGGTGGCGCTTCTTATACCAATGTTGCTAATGGCGGTGCATATAGCGGCGCTACAACGGCTACTTTAAATATATCTTCTGCCAACGCAGGTATGGCTGGTTACATGTACAGAGATTCAATTTATGTTCCTGTATGTGGTGGGTCTATCTTTAGCTCTGCCGGTACTTTAACAGTGAATTTACCTCCGGCTGTAAACTTAACAGCTGCTCCTTACACATCGCTGTTCCCTGGCCTTACTACTACACTTACTGTAGCGGTAAATCCAGCTCCTACATCCGGAACAACTTACACATGGTACAAAAATGGTGAGGAAATAACTTCAGCTACTACCAACACCATTCCTGGCCTGGGTGTAGATGATTTTGGTACCTATAGTGTAGAAGTAACTTCAGCAGAAGGTTGCTCTACCATGTCTGATGATGTGAAGATTAAAAATGATTCTGTAACAACTATCTTGTTTATCTATCCTAGTCCTACTTCAGGTCAGTTCCAGGTAAGATATTACAGTAAGACCAATTTAGTAAGAGGACTTACTATTTTCGATAGCAAAGGTTCCAGGATCTATTATAAGAGATTCCCAGTGGGCATTGGATATTCTAGCATGAACGTAGATTTATCTAACCAACCAAAAGGAATCTATACTGTAGAACTTCATGATGGTTTAGGTGTTCGCATCCAAACCGGAAGAGTATTAGTGAAATAATCCTAATTCTCAAATAACTGATAAGCCGCCTGGTATCTACCGGGCGGCTTTTTTATGCAACATCATTACCGTTCTGTATGATTTTTATCTAACTTTTATACCTTTTTTATCGCAAAAAATGGTACTTTTGCCTCCCCGTTTAAAAACCCGGGGTTATTTTATGTCTTTTAATATTAATAAACAATTAAACGCAGACGAACAGGAGCCAAAAGCCACTGAGGTCGATGAGCAAACTGCGACAACAAATGAGCCTGTTCAAACTGAAACAGAAACAAAATCAGAACCCGTAGCAACAGCACATGATGATTTTGACTGGAGCAGGGATAAAAGAAACATTTCTGCTTACAGCCAGGAAGAAAAAGAAAAGTACGACAAAGTATATGAAGGTACTTTCAAACAAATTAATGATGGTGAAATGATCGAGGCTACTGTAGAATCATTGACCAAAACTGATGCGGTAGTAAACATTGGCTTCAAAAGCGATGGCCTTATTTCTTTAAACGAATTCAGGGACATACCCGGAGGCGTAAAAGTAGGCGATGTGGTAGAAGTAATGGTTGTAGAAAAAGAAGACAGGGATGGTAACCTGAACCTGAGCAGAAAATCTGCACGTATTACAAGGGCCTGGGAAAAAATAATGGAAGTAAACAAAACCGGTGAAATTGTTACTGGTATTGTTACCAGCAAAACAAAAGGTGGACTTATAGTAGATGTATTTGGAATGGAAACCTTCTTACCGGGATCCCAAATTGACGTAAAACCAGTTACTGATTACGACCAGTTTGTAGGTAAAACCATGGAATTTAAAGTGGTGAAAATTAATGAAGCCATTAAAAATGCAGTGGTATCACATAAAGCACTTATTGAAAGCGATATTGAAGCACAAAGAGCTGAAATTATCGGTAAACTGGAAAAAGGACAAGTACTGGAAGGTACTATCAAAAACATCACTGACTTTGGTGCATTCCTTGACCTTGGCGGTTTAGATGGCTTACTGTATATCACAGATATTTCATGGGGTCGTATCACACATCCTTCAGAAGTGTTGAAATTAGATCAGAAATTAAATGTGGTAGTATTAGACTTTGATGATGACAAAAAACGCATCAGCCTGGGCTTAAAACAATTAACCCCTCACCCATGGGATACCTTAGCAGAAAACATTAAAGAAGGAGAAATTGTAAAAGGTAAAGTAGTGAATATTGAAGATTATGGTGCTTTCCTCGAAATGATGCCTGGTGTAGAAGGCCTTGTTCACGTAAGCGAAATTACATGGGCTAATACACCAATTAATGCAAAAGAATTCTTTAACCTGGGGGATGAATATGAAGCCAAGGTGGTAACCTTAGATAAAGAAACCCGCAAAATGAGCCTTTCTATCAAACAAATGACAGAAGACCCATGGAGCACTATTGAAACACGTTTCCCCGAAGGAAGCAAACACAATGGCGTAGTTAAAAACATTACTCCTTATGGTGTGTTTGTAGAGCTTGCAACCGGTATTGGTGGTATGATCCATATCAGTGACCTGAGTTGGTTAAGGCGCTTTAATAACCCAAGTGAATATACCAAAGTGGGTAGCGATATAGAAGTTATCATTCTTAATATTGATAAAGAAAGCCGCAAATTACAATTGGGCCATAAACAATTAGAAGAAGATCCCTGGAATGCACTGGAAGCCACTTTTGGAATTGGTTCAATACATGAAGGAACAGTTATTAAGAAAGACGATAAAGGCGCCATGGTTCAGCTCCCTTATGGTTTAGAAGGATTTACTCCGGCCCGCCATTGCGTGAAAGAAGATGGTAAAACTTTAACGCTTGATGAGGTAGCTAACTTTATGGTAATAGAATTTGAACGCAGCGATAAACGCATCATACTAAGCCATACCCGTAGCTGGGAACAAGTGCAGGAAGAAGAACATCATGCACAGGTAAAAGAGAAAAAGGCAGAAGCTGAATCAACTAAAAAAGCTGTGAAGAACATTCAAAGCAAAGTTGAAAAAACTACCTTAGGTGACCTTGGCGCACTGGCTGATATTAAAGCCAAACTAGATAATGAAAATAGCGATTCAGACGCTAAGCCTGAATAATGCTTTTTTAAATTAAATACAAGCTGCTCAAATCGAGCAGCTTTTTTTTGCCCTGATGTATATTATATTCTTTAAAAAAATGCAGGAGCCCAATATTAAAACCGCAGGAGTTATAATATAAAAAAATAAGTAAAGAACATGGCATCAACTTTGAATGAATAGTATTACAAAATATTATTATTATGAAAGTTAATATCGGCATTACCGAAAAAAACAGGCAGACAGTTGCCTTAGAACTCAATAAAATTCTTGCCAGTGAACATGTATTATATAACAAAACCCGCAATTATCATTGGAGTGTAGAAGGCCCCAGTTTTATGGAATTTCATAAATTATACGAAGTCCAATATACCGATTTGGCCCACATCATTGATGAAATTGCAGAACGTATCAGAACGATTGGTCATTTTGCAGAAGGCCGTTTAAAAGAAATACTCAGGTTGGCTTCATTAGAAGAACCTGAAGTTCCCACAAAACAAGAAGAACAAATTGAAAACCTGGCAAGCGACCATGAAACCATTGTACAGCAACTCAGGAAACTCATTAAAGCATTTGATGAAAAGTATAAAGATATTGGCAGCTCTGACTTTGCTACCGGCCTGCTGAAACAGCATGAAAAAATGGCCTGGATGTTGAGAAGTTATTTAAGATAATATCGTTGAAAGCTATTCCTTATTTTTTATCTTCATATCAGGCACAAGTGATACAATAAAAAGAAGAATGGACAATCCCAACATTAAGAAAATACCTGCTTTTTTTTCGGGGCAATAAGCATTGTAACAAGAGGTATATAAAATATATGTTTTAATAGAATAAGCTACTAAAATACCGGCTACAAATATATGTGCTCTTTTAGCCCACAGTTTGGGCAATAATATCAACAAACTACTGAGTAAGGTTAAAAAGATAATAAACTTACCCGGTTTTCCATAAGCATTATTTTGTGAAAAAAAACCTGTGAAGTTCTTTTGTACATCTGCATGATACGTCCAGGGGATAAAGCATACTGCTATTAATGCGATACAGATGAATAAACCGATCCATTTACTATATTTCATCCTGTTTAAATTAAAGGCCTATAAGTTGTTCTTACAGGCCTTTTAGAGGTCCCTAGCGGATTCGAACCGCTGTAGAAGCTTTTGCAGAGCTTTGCCTAGCCACTCGGCCAAAGGACCTGGTTTAGAAAAAAAATCAACCTATTATTTAGGTTGATTTACGATGTAGCAAAAATAGGGTATTTTTATCCATATTTTCAAACGAAAAATGATAAAATTAAACTTTGTTATGAATCAAATAGCTCCATCTGAATTAATCATAAATGACCGTGGCGCCATCTACCACATCAATTGCAGGCCCGAAGAAATTGCTCAAACCATTATAACCGTAGGCGACCCGGACAGGGTAAAGGAAGTAAGTAAATATTTTGACAAAATTGAATTTAAAAATCAACACCGTGAATTTGTAACACATACCGGTCTTTTAGGTAAAAAAAGAATTTCAGTTACCAGCACCGGTATCGGGCCAGATAATATTGATATTGTAATGAATGAACTGGATGCATTGGTGAATATAGATTTTGAAACCAGGATGATTAAAGAAAAATTAACCTCTCTTAATATCATCAGGGTTGGCACAGCTGGTTCTTTACAGGCAGAAATTCCGGTAGATCATTTTGTAGCCAGTACCCACGCAATTGGCTTAGATAATGTATTAAATTATTACATACATTCTAATAATGAAGAAGATAAACAGGTGCTGCAGGCATTTAATACCCATACCCAACTACACCAGGGTATTTCTCATCCTTATATTTCAGGCGCTTCTATAAATTTACTTAAACAATTTGTTTCCGGATATCACCAGGGAATTACGGTTACCTGCCCTGGTTTTTATGGCCCGCAGGGGCGTGTATTGCGGATGGGGCTCACGCACCCTCATCTCATTGACCGGCTTACGAGTTTTAATTTTGGTAACCACCGCATTGCCAATTTTGAAATGGAAACTTCAGCTATTTATGGGATGGGTAAAATTCTTGGCCACCAATGTTTATCGTTAAGCGCAATAGTTGCCAACCGCATTAGCAAAGAATTTAGTAAAGACGGTGCAGCCGCTATAGAAAACCTGATTAAAAAAACCCTCAGTATGATAGAGGAGCGTGTTTAAAATATATGTAATCTCAACACCTATTTTCTTATTCAAATAGTTAATTATGCAAGTTCTGTTTTTTAAATATCAAGGCACAGGCAATGATTTTATTATTCTTGATAACAGGGAAAAAATATTTGATGGCCTCACCCAAAAGCAAATTAATAAAATGTGTAACCGCCGTTTTGGGATAGGCGCCGATGGTTTAATTATGCTGGAAAACATGGAGGGATACGATTTCAAAATGGTTTACTTCAATGCGGATGGCAATCCCAGTACAATGTGTGGAAACGGGGGCAGGTGTTTGGTTCAGTTTGCAAAAGACCAGGGCATCAGTAAATACACTTATTATTTTACAGCTCCTGATGGCGACCATGAAGCAGAAATTGATAATTATGGAAATATTCGTTTAAAGATGAAAGATGTAAACGGTTTAGAAGAACATACAACCTATGCCCTGGTAGATACCGGCTCACCTCATTATATAAAATTGACGAATAATATAGAAAAAGTAGATGTTGTGGAAGAAGGCCGTGCAATAAGAAACAGTAAACCTTTTGCCGAACAAGGCATAAATGTAAATTTTGTGGAACCCGGTAATGATGATTCTATTTTTGTACGAACATATGAAAGGGGGGTAGAAGATGAAACCATGAGTTGTGGTACAGGTGTAACTGCTTCTGCCCTCTTAAATGCACATAATAACAGGGGATTTAACCGGGTAGAAGTAAAAACACCTGGAGGTGTGCTAAGCGTAGAATTTAATAAAGTTGCCGATGATGTTTTTGAAAATATATGGCTATGTGGCCCTGCCAATTTTGTTTATAAAGGCGAGATAGAAGTAGAAGATTAATAGATAGCTTACAACTGCACACAAAAAATAAATGATACAGTACTTTAACATCGAAGATAAAAAAACAGTCGCCACTGATAAGCCAGGATCAGGAACATGGGTAAATGTATTGCCACCCCTGAAACAGGAAGAGTTTTCAGAACTTAGTAATACCCTGGACATCCCAATTGATTTCTTAAAAGATTCTCTTGATATAGATGAACGCAGCCGGTATGAAGCAGAAGACAATGTAAAACTCATTGTGATAAAAACACCCACCGAAAATAATTCTTTTAATGAGAGTGATGCATTTTATGTTACCATCCCTATTTGTATTATACTTACCACCGGGCAAATTGTTACCGTAAACTCATTTGAAAATGAAGCGATCAAAAAATTTTTAAACAGTTTCCAAAATCGCCATCCCAATAATAAAAATATGATGGTGCTTAAAATATTCGAAAAGATTACATTCAATTTCCAGGAATATTTAAAAGAAATAAACAACCGCAGGAATGCTTTAGAGCAAAAGCTATATGATTCTAACCGCAATGAAGAGCTTTTTCAATTAATGCGCATTCAAAAAAGCCTGGTGTACTTTGTAACTGCATTAAGAAGCAATGAACTACTAATGATGAAACTGGCCCGTACTAATTTCTTATTACTGAATGAAGACGAAAAAGATTTATTGGATGATCTGGTGATTGAAACCAGCCAGGCATTGGAGACTGCCCATACCTACACCAATATACTTAGCAGTACCCTGGATGCCTATGCCAGTATCATAAGTAACAATCAAAACCAGGTATTAAAACGCCTGGCAACCCTTACCATTTTACTCAGCATACCGGTATTAATAGCCAGCATCTATGGCATGAATGTACCTTTGCCCTTTCAACAATCTCATTTTGCATTTTGGGTACCCCTGGTTATTTCCTTTATTATTTTAGGCTATGCCATCTATAATTTTATTGTTCGTAATAAAAAATAAATATGTTTAATATTCGGGTATATGGCATATTAATAAATAAAGAGAAACAAGTGCTATTAAGTGATGAATGTATCCAGGGTAAATTCTACACAAAATACCCGGGAGGTGGTTTAGAATTTGGAGAAGGTACCCGTGCTTGTTTAGAAAGAGAATTTATGGAAGAGATGCAACTTCGGGTACGGGTAGGCGATCATATTTACACTACAGATTTTTATCAGCAAAGTGCATTCAACCCGGCTCATCAAATCATCAGTATTTATTATTTTGTGAAAGCCCTTGCCCCTATTACTGTTCCGCTCCATAGCAAGGCATTTGATTTTGACCCCCTTCTCATTTCAAAGCAACAAATAATACCCGAGAGTTTTCGATTTATTGACTGGGACCTCTTACAAGAAAACGAACTCACCCTACCCATTGATAAGCTAGTTACTAAAATTATTAAAAATAATGCCTGAGCCATACATTATCCCCGTATTATTAGAAAATCAAAGGACGATACTGGAACCATTGTTACCAGGCCATTTCAACGAATTATGGAAAGTAGCTGCATATCCTGAAATATGGGAGTTTACCATTCAAAAAATAAAAACACAACAAGCTTTTGAAATTTATTTTAATACCGCATTAAAAGAAAAAGAAAACAATCAAAGTTGCCCTTTCGCTATTTATGACAAGCAACTAAATGCTTTTGTAGGCTGCACCCGCTTAGGCAATATTGTGAAAGAGCATAAGCGGGCTGAAATAGGATGGACATGGTATGATCCTGCTGTACAAAGAACGGGTATTAACAAAGCCTGCAAACATCTCCTGTTGCATTATGGTTTTAATACCATTGGTTTAAACAGGATTGAACTTAAAACAGCTGCTACCAATTTAAAATCAAGAGGTGCAATATTAAAAATTGGCGCTACACAAGAAGGCATTTTTCGCCATCACATTATAAACGATGACGGAAGTTTGAGGGATTCTGTTTTTTTTAGTATTATAAAAACTGAATGGCCTGAGATTGAGAAAACCATATTCCCCGAATTTATTCACTCATAAGAATAGCGCTCATAGCAGCAAATATTTTATCTTAGCTCTAAATTAATTGTAACATGCCTATTTTGCCACAAATCATATTCCTACTTATCCTGGCTTATGCCAGTTGGCTTTTTGCAAAAAATATCATACAGATAAGAAAGAATATTTTTTTGGGCATCAAGGAAGACCGTACAGATCAACCCGGGCTCCGCTGGAAAAATGTTTTCTTACTGGCATTTGGCCAAAAAAAAATGTTTAGGAACCCATTAGTGGCCATCCTGCATTTTTTTGTATATGCCGGGTTTATTATTATAAATATAGAAGTACTGGAAATTATATTAGATGGTTTACTGGGTACGCATCGTCTTTTTTTATCACCTCTGGGAAGTTTATATCCGGCATTGATCAATGCCTTTGAAATACTGGCTTTTTTGGTAATCATCTCCTGTGTTACCTTTTTAATAAGGCGAAATGGAATAAAATTAAAAAGATTCATCAGTAAAGATTTAGATGGGTGGCCCCACAGCGATGCCAATTACATTCTTATAACCGAGATTGTATTGATGACTCTTTTTTTAACCATGAATGCTACTGACAGGTCTTTGCAATTACAAGGCCATGAACATTATAAAAACACCGGGGATTTTGTAATAAGCAGTATGCTGGTCCCTTTGTTTCAAAATATACCAGCCAGTAGTTTAATAATTATTGAGCGGGGCGCATGGTGGCTGCATATTATTGGCATACTTGCCTTTTTAAATTATCTGCCTTATAGTAAGCACCTCCATATTTTATTAGCCTTCCCCAATGCGTACTATGCCAGTTTGAAACCAATGGGCGAAATGGATAATATGGAATCTGTACAAAATGAAGTAAAATATATGATGCAGCCCGAACTAGCCCCTACCGGTGAAGCTGCTGCAGTAAAATTTGGGGCAAAGGATATCATGGATCTAAGTTGGAAAAATTTATTAGATTCCTATAGTTGTACAGAATGTGGCCGTTGCACGGCTGCCTGCCCGGCAAATATTACCGGCAAATTATTAAGCCCAAGAAAAATTATGATGGATACCAGGGATCGTACAGAAGAAGTTGGCCGCAATATAAAGGCAAATGGAGGAGCCTTTAAAGATGATGGTAAAACCCTTTTGCACCATTATATTACCACAGAAGAATTGCGGGCTTGCACTACCTGCAACGCCTGTGTACAGGAATGCCCGGTAAGCATTAGCCCGCTTGATATTATTATAGCATTAAGGCGAAACCTTATAATGGAAGAAAGTAATGCACCACAGGAATGGAACAGCATGTTCAGCAATATTGAAAACAATTTTGCACCCTGGAAACTTAGCCCCGACGACCGTGATAAATGGGCTACCGAAATGGAATGATAATTTCAAGGATCAGGAAAATAAAGTTTTCTTATTTTTTTTGAAAATTTTTACAAAAATAAATAACCGCCAACTCATATCCACTTAAACCCAATCCGCTAATAACGCCCACTGCTTTTGCAGATACATGAGATATTTTACGAAACTCCTCCCTATTAAAGATATTAGAAATATGCACTTCTACCACCGGTATTTTTATTGCAGCAATGGCATCGCCAATCGCAACGGAGGTATGCGTATAGCCCGCAGGATTTAAGATAATTGCATCCGATTGGTTACCCGCAGCCTGAATGGCATCTATCATTCCCCCTTCTATATTTGATTGTATGTATTGAAAAGCAATATCCTTAAATTTTTCTTTCAACGTCAGCAGGTAATTTTCAAAACTCTCATTACCATATACATCGGTTTCACGGCTTCCTAATAAATTCAAATTAGGCCCATTGATGATTGTAATACGAATACTCATTTATTAAAGTTAAAGAATCATTCTGATTGATATTGCAATTTAAAAAAGCAGGATATAATACATGAAAAATCCCCATCTAAAATAAAAATGGGGATTTACTCAAAATATCTTTCTTGTTAAATGATCTTTTCTACCTGCATGTAGCTTAACTCTACCGGTGTAGCACGGCCAAATATTTTAACTTGTACTTTTAATTTTTTCTTTTCATCACTTACTTCTTCTATCACGCCATTAAAGTCATTAAAGGGCCCATCAATAATTTTAATGGTTTCACCAATAATAAAGGGCTCGCTCATACTAATGCCGCCTACATCACTCATTTCATCTACTTTGCCCAGCATTTTATTTACCTCAGCTTTACGCAAAGAAATAATATTACCCTTAGAGCCTTTCCCGTCGGTAAGAAAGTGCATTACATTGCTGATATTGCTTACATGCAAAATAATATCGTCTGTTAATTTACCATCAATCAGTTCCATCATAATATAGCCCGGGTAAAAGTTCCTTTCACGCATCACTTTTTTACCATTCACTACTTTATAAACTTTTTCAACAGGTAAAAAAACCTGTTTTATTATTTTATCCCATCCCTGGCGAATGATGTCTTTATCTAAGTATTCCTTAATCTTACGTTCTTTACCACTCACCACCCGTAACACATACCAGCGGGTTTCCTTTTCGGGTGTGCCCTGTCCGTCTCCCGTTACAATATCTTTTTCTGCTTCCATTTTATGAAAATAATGAGTAAATAAATTTCATAGCACCGTTGGCAATAAAGTCCATCAATGCTACAATAGCGGTAATAAATATGGTTGCGCCCAATACAATCATGGTAGATTGCTGGAGCTGGTCCCATTTTGGCCAACTTACTTTCTCAGTGAGTTCGTAATAAGAATCTTTTACAAAATTTGTAATTTTCATAATTGCTGTTCTTTATTGAATGGCTTTACTATAAGCCAATAAACTTTTCGTTGCACGGGCACTAGGATTCGAACCCAGATCAAAGGTTTTGGAGACCCGTATGCTACCATTGCACCATGCCCGTTTATCCTATAAAATACAAAGTACTTAGATGCAAGACCTAAGTACTTTGTAAAGATATAAATACATCTGTATTTTCTGTACTAAATACTTAGTACCAATACTATTTAATGATCTCTGTAACCTGTCCGGCGCCTACTGTACGGCCACCTTCACGAATCGCAAATTTCAAACCTTTTTCCATTGCAATTGGTTGAATCAACTTAACGGTTAAGTTAGTATTATCACCAGGCATCACCATTTCAGTACCAGGGTTCAGGGTCACTTCACCTGTAACGTCTGTTGTACGGAAATAGAATTGAGGACGGTATTTGTTGAAGAATGGAGTATGACGGCCACCTTCTTCTTTGCTCAATACATATACCTCACCTTTAAATTCAGTATGCGGAGTAATAGAACCTGGTTTTACTAAAACCATACCCCTGCGAATTTGGCTTTTTTCAATACCACGAAGTAACAGCCCGGCATTATCACCAGCTTCACCTTCATCCAATAGTTTTTTAAACATTTCTACACCGGTACAAGTGGTAGTTAATGGTTTTTCCATTAAACCCACAATTTCCAATGAATCACCCACTTTTACACGGCCTCTTTCAATACGACCAGTTGCAACGGTACCACGACCAGTAATAGAGAATACATCTTCTACACTCATCAGGAATGGTTGATCAACCAACCGGGGAGGTAAAGGAATATATTCATCAACTGCTGTCATTAATTCATCAATCGCAGCAACCCATTTTTCATCACCGGCTAAAGCTCCGGTTGCAGAACCTTTAATGATAGGAGTGTTATCACCATCAAAACCGTAAGAAGTTAATAATTCACGAATTTCCATTTCTACTAATTCCAGTAATTCAGGATCATCCACAAGATCTACCTTGTTCATAAATACCACAATACGAGGTACACCCACCTGGCGGGCCAGCAGGATATGCTCTTTAGTTTGCGGCATAGGCCCATCAGTAGAAGCCACCACTAAGATAGCTCCATCCATTTGTGCAGCACCGGTAATCATATTCTTTACGTAGTCAGCATGACCCGGGCAATCTACGTGTGCATAATGTCGGTTAACTGTTTGGTATTCTACGTGTGCGGTATTAATAGTGATACCCCTTTCTTTTTCTTCAGGAGCGCCGTCAATATCGTCATAGTTTTTTTTCTCCGCCAAACCTTTTTTTGACAAAACATCGGTTATGGCGGCTGTAAGTGTTGTTTTTCCATGATCTACGTGACCGATGGTGCCAACGTTAAGATGGGGTTTATCCCTCTTGAAAGACTCTTTTGCCATTGTATAAATTTTTAAAATTTGTTTTGAAAATCAGTTCTCATTTTAAGCCTGTAAACCATGGGCTTTTATTGTTTATGTACCCGGCTACCGTACTGCTATCAGCTTCGGTGGCGTCGCACACTTGTACTATATCTCTACCTGCAGCCTGTTTTCCCTCATCTCATATTTCACCCATACTATAATAACAGGTCTGTGAATAAATAAAGAGCCGTAGATGAGAATTGAACTCACGACCTCTTCCTTACCAAGGAAGTGCTCTACCCCTGAGCTACCACGGCTTGCAGAGCAAAACCTTTTTTATTTCAAAAGAACTATTCACCTGAGCGGAAGACCGGGCTCGAACCGGCCACCTGAAGCTTGGAAGGCTACCGCTCTACCAAATGAGCTACTTCCGCTAATATTTTTATAAGCACATTCTAATTTGGCTAAATATACTTATAAATTATAAAGCACCATGATGAAAAATTAATCTGTACTAATTTAACATATTCCTGTGGGCAGTGGTGGATTCGAACCACCGAAGTCGAAAGACAGCGGATTTACAGTCCGCCCCATTTGGCCACTCTGGTAACTGCCCTAAATAAAAAACTTGAGCCGAAAACTGGAGTCGAACCAGCGACCTACTGATTACAAATCAGTTGCTCTACCAACTGAGCTATTTCGGCATATTTCAAAAAACTGAGTGCTGACGCTTTGGTCAGCACCCTGATAAGCTATGCTTCATCAGGGCTATTTCGGCATATTTCTGCATATTTCAAAAAACTGAGTGCTGACGCTTTGGTCAGCACCCTGATAAGCTATGCTTCATCAGGACTATTTCGGCATATTTCGGCATGTTTTAACTTAATAAGAACTTCCAAATAAGGGGCATACCAATGCTCCCCTTTTTTTTGGGAAGGCAAAGGTAAGTGAAAATGATTAATAGAAAAACTTTGTAAAAAAATATTTTAAAGATTTTATGGCCATAATTCAAATTAAAAAATCCTGCCCATAAGCAGGATCTTTTATATTTCTAAATATTTACCGAATCAAGCGGCCTGGCGCTCCTTTTTTCGTTTTATTTGAATGATTAAAGAATCCATCGCTAAATCAAAACTTTCTTCAAATGATTTAGAAGATTGCTTCACAAAAAACTCATGGCGGGGAATGCTCACTTTTATTTCAGCAATTTTATCTTTTATTGTATGAACAATATTGTCAAGCTTCAAATACACATCCACCGTCGTTATCCGGTCATGAAATTGGTTCAATTTTTCTACCTTTTTTTCTATAAACTCCAATAATTTGGAATCTGCATCAAAGTGCACTGTCTGAATTTTTAGATTCATAGCCTTCTATTTTTAAATGTAAAAGAATAAATGTGAGGTAAAAATCAGGTCATAGGCGTTCAAAAAAAATTCGCTTTTTATAAAATGAAATTAACCTTTTAAACGCAAGTTTCAAAATAAAATTATATCCAAAATAAAATAATATTTCATTAACTTTTTAAGCTTTAGGATGCGCTTTTTTATATACTTCTTTTAACTTTTCGATACTGGTATGGGTATATACCTGGGTAGCGGCAAGGCTACTATGCCCCAGCAATTCTTTTATAGCATGTAATGGAGCCCCGTTATTGGCTATATGCGTAGCAAAACTATGCCTGAGTATATGTGGGCTTTTCTTTTCTATTGTGGTTATTTGTGTTAAATATTTACGCACCATGTTATAAACCTGTTTTGGATCTAGTGGCAACCCTTTTTTCCCTACCAGCAAGTTTTGATGGGGAAGTGATTCAAATACTTCTTTTTTCTCTTTGCTGTATTTCTTCATACTTTCCGTTAAGGCTGCAGATATAGGTATCAACCTCTCTTTGTTCCCTTTTCCCAAAACTTTTATGGTATGGTTACTCCAATCAATATGCCCTTCCTGTAAACCAATTAATTCTGATTTACGGATGCCTGTTTGATACAATATTTCTAAAACCAATTTTTCTGTTTTACCCATCCAGTCAGTTGCAAACCGGATAGGATCAAATAACCTGCTCATATCTTTTTCATCTACAAAATGGGGAATCCTTTTGGGCAGTTTGGGCGAAGCAACAGCTTCCATCGGCGTCATTACAATAACTCCTTTTTTCATCAGGAATTTAAAAAAAGATTTAAGAGATGAAATTTTACGATTGAGTGTTTTTGCCCCGGCCTTTTCTTTTTCTTTCATGTCTGCCAACCAGCTTCTTATAAAAATTGCTTTTATTCCAGGTAATTCAATATGGGGATATTGAAATGCTAAAAAATCAAAAAAGCCCTGTAAATCATTTTGATAAGCTAGCAAAGTATGTTTGCTGTATCTTTTTTGAAATTTAAGATACTCTAAAAATTCTGTATAGTAAGGTTGATGAGTATGGGGCATAAAAAAACTGATAACCAAATTTACTAAAAATGGCTATCAGTTTATATAACTTGCTGGAATATCTAATTACTTTTCAAGTTTGCCGGAGGCGATCTGCTGCTTATAAACCGCTTTCAGCACCTTTGTACGGTGCTTAATAGATGGTTTTGTAAACGCCTGGCGCTCTCTTAACTGAAGTAAAGTCTTACTCTTTTCGAATTTTTTCTTATACTTCTTAAGCGCTTTATCTATGTTTTCGCAATCTTTTGAATCAATAATCAACATAAAATATATACCTCCTTTGGTGAATAAATTTACTTTAGCTTGCTAAAGCAGGGGCGCAAAGATAGGATAATAATTGAAAAAAAGAAATATTGTTCCGAAATTTGCAGCATGTTTACAGGCATCATTGAGGCCCTTGGCCAGGTAAAAGACATACAAATCAATAAAGGTAATACCCGGTTTTGGGTTTCATCACCGCTTTCAGCTTCCCTTTCAATAGATCAAAGCCTCAGCCACGATGGAGTTTGCCTTACTGTGGAAGAAATAAAAGAAGATATGCACCGGGTTACTGCCATTGCTGAAACACTTTCTAAAACCAGCTTGAATAATTGGAAAAAGGGTGATACCATTAACCTGGAAAGATGTTTAGAAATGAATGGCAGGCTGGATGGACATATTGTACAAGGGCATATAGATACCGTGGCGATATGCAATGATATCATCAAGAAAAACGGAAGCCTGGAAATTAGTTTTGAAATCCCGGATTCATTTTCAACACTGATTATTGAAAAAGGCTCTATTACCATTAACGGGATTAGCCTTACTTTATTTAATGTTACCGCTACCGGTTTTACAGTGGCCATTATTCCTTATACATTACAGCATACCAATATGCAGGGTATAAAACCGGGTGCACAAGTAAATATAGAGTTTGATGTAATTGGCAAATACGTAAATCGTATTGCCGGGTTTAGGGCTAAATAAATTACTCGATAATTTTATTCCGCATTGCATACATAATAAGCCCTCCAATGGTTTTGGCATTTACTTTATTTTTCATGGTTTGCCTGATCGTTTCAATGGTTCGTGGGCTTAAGAATACAACTTTTGATATCTCCTCTGTGGTTTTATCTTCTGCCAGTAGCTGGAGTATTTTTATTTCCTTTTCACTAAACTGAACGGGCATATTGCTCCCATAATGTTGCCTCACGTTTTTCTTTTGCATCAAACGGCCCATTACGGCTTTATTCACCAGGTCATTAAAATAAAAATCCTCGTTCATACAAGTAAGGATAGCTTCATAAATCTCTTCCGGATCGGTGGTTTTGGCTAAATAAGCATTAGCGCCCATTTCCATCATTTTACTAATCATTTGCTGATCGTCGTACATACTTAGTACAATAATCTTAATCCCTTCGTATTCTTTTCGGATTATTTGTATGGCATTGATCCCATCAATTTCAGGCATCCGGATATCCATCAATAACACATCGGGCTTTTTAATACCTATTTTATGCATCATATCCTTGCCATCTTCTGCTTCCCAGAGCATCTTGAGGTTTGGTTTTCCTGATAACGCCATTTTAATGCCGTCACGAAATATTTTGTGATCATCGGCTATTGCAATTTTAATTTGGTTTTCGGCAGACATTGATAAATTATTCCTTGGGTTAATAAATAAAGCGACTCAATTTAGTGTATTAATTTTATAATAACGCATATTTACCCATTTGTAGTATGTGGTATTTACTAATTTATAAAGGCGGTTTTTCGCATTTGAGGGTAATTACCTGTTTTTTATTTTCATCGGCACAGCACTAAATAATCATGCTGAAAACGTAATTCTTCCATTTTTTTACTACAATAAACCAGGTTATTTGATTCATTTTCGATACTATTAAATTAAGTTAAACAAACCTTAAATCGTAGAAACACTAAGTAACCATACGATATTTGAATAGTAATTTTACTAATTTTTATTCGTATATTTACCAAGTAATTTTTACATCAAATAAAAATATACAATATTAATTAATTGATATTCAGTATATTAAATTAAGTAAAGAATTCAATTCACATGTTATCCACTTGTGTGGATAACCTAAATGAAGGATGTTTGATGTGATATTTAATCGTAAACCACAAAAACTTTTTAAATTATGTGGT
>Ga0138256_10000054_pt1 | contig 140923 bp, 128 predicted proteins | sample KNB2016incub_MG_FD_105486 | JGI IMG/M metagenome (GOLD analysis project Ga0138256, IMG submission 105486) | Active sludge microbial communities from wastewater in Klosterneuburg, Austria - KNB2014incub_MG | ecosystem: Engineered > WWTP > Activated sludge > Unclassified | place: Austria... | reverse complement strand
TGCTCTAAGGATTGATTCTCTTCTCTCTCTTTCAGCACGCATTTGTTTTTCCATAGCGTCTTGAATATCTTTAGGTGGCAATATGTTTTTAAGCTCAACGCGATTTACTTTAATGCCCCATGGGTCAGTGGCAACGTCGAGAATGAGACGCATTTGTGTATTGATAATATCTCTTGATGAAAGTGATTCGTCAAGTTCGAGCTCACCAATAAGATTTCTTAGCGTGGTTGCTGTGATACTTTCAATGGCAAACATCGGTTGTGTCACGCCATACGTATAAAGCTTAGGATCAGTAATTTGAAAGAATATGACCGTATCTATTTTCATCGTAACGTTGTCTTTCGTAATGACAGGTTGTGGTGGAAAATCTGCGACAATTTCCTTCAATGAAACCTTTTTAGAAATACGGTCGATGAGTGGTATTTTAAAATGAAGGCCTGTATTCCAAGTTGTCAAATAAGCGCCAAGTCGCTCAAGTACGTAAGCTTCTGATTGTGGAACAATTCGAATATTTGTTGTGATTAGGAGCAATAGTAAAATTCCAAGTATACCAGCTATTATGTAGCCCATATCAAAACCTCCATTTTAAGCATTTATTTAGTATTTTTGAGCACCTGTATAAAATCTGCGAACGCATCGCAGTTCAAAGATATTCTATACACCTCTATCTTATTTCTATCACATTAAGAAAATATAGGCAAATTATTAAATCGGTATTAAATCTTTTAAAAAAATAGGCCATCCGATTGGGGGATCGGATGACCTTAAATAAGCGTTTTTAGACCTGTGTAAACAAATCCTTTAGAGCCGGATATAGCTTTGAAAAAGATTTATATTTATTGCTATAAAGCAGAGTTTGCGTTTGGTTTGGTACGTATGTTTCCGTGGTCTTGATTAGGGAATCACACGCTTCTGAAACCGTTTTATAAGCGCCAGCGCCAATGGTTGCAAGAATGGATGCTCCGTAAGCTGGACCAGCATCCGTTTCGAGTTTGACGACTTTTGTGTCTAGCACATCTGCAATCAACTGGCACCAAAAATCATTTTTTGAACCACCGCCATTTATACGGATTTCCTCAATGCCTTGTCCGAGAGCCTTTACAATTTCAAAGGAGTCTCTTAATGCAAAAGCAACGCCTTCGATCACTGCACGGGTCATGTCACCTTGGCCGTGTGTGAGGTTGAGACCCCAAAAGACACCGCGTGCATTAGGATCGTTGTGTGGACTTCTCTCGCCCATCAAGTAGGGCAAAAAGTATAGACCGTTATCTATTGAAGCATCGGTTGCCTCATCCATGAGTGTATTGTATTGACGCGATTTGAGAATATCTTCTACCCACCATTTGAGTGAACCGGCCGCTGATAGCATACAACCCATCAGATGATAAGCGCCATTTGCGTGACAAAAGGCATGAAGACCATTTCCAGGATCTTTGATAAACGTGTCACTATGAACAAATACCACGCCAGATGTACCCAGAGAAATTGAGCATCGTCCAGGTGCGACGACGCCACCACCAACTGCTGCACAGGCTTGATCGCCACTGCCGATGATAACTTTGACGCTAGAAGCGCCGCTTGCAGCATCGACTGGAAGTTCTAAGTACTGAGCGACATCTTTGTTTAAAGTGCCAATTGTTTCGTAAGATTCGAAGAGTTTAGGCAATTGATCTTCAGTAATTCCAAGGATGTCCATCATTGGCTGAGACCATTTTTTATTTTCAACATCAAGATAAAGGGTGCCAGATGCGTCTGCATAGTCTGTCGCAAAGCTTCCAGTCATCTTATAAGCGAGGTAATCTTTTGGCAGCATGATTTTTTTAATCCGCGCGAAATTTTCAGGTTCATTTTGTTTGACCCAGAGAAGTTTTGGCGCTGTAAAGCCAGGAAAAGCAATATTTCCAGTGTAGCTTGTTAGCGCATCTATGCCAATCTCTTCATTCAAATAATTTGTCTCTACGATGCTTCTTTGATCGTTCCAAAGGATAGCAGGTCTTATGACAGTGTCATGTGCGTCGAGAAGAACAAGTCCGTGCATTTGACCACTAAAGCCAATCGCAGAAACTTTGCGAGCATCTAGATCAGACAACGCTTCTTTCATGCCTACGAGGGATTGTTCGAGCCAATCTTGAGGGTTTTGCTCCGACCAAAGGGGTTTGGGAAAGTATAGGGGATAGTCTTTTGATGTTGTGTTCACTATTTGTCCTTGCGCATCCATGACAAGAATTTTCACGGAGGATGTTCCGAGATCCACACCTATAAAATACATTGCTGCACCACCTTATTTGACTTTGATAACGGCTTTAACCACATCTGTAGGATTTTTTGCGACAAAATCGAACGCTTCTTTAATATCGTCAAATGCAAATTCATGTGTGACGATGCTTTTCACGTCGATGGTGCCACTGCTGATTGCGTTGATCGCAACGGGATAGAGGTTTCTATATCTGAAGATGGTTTTGAGCGTTGCTTCCTTGCCCATCAATTTCATGAAATCATATGACGTTTCTGGTTTGACCGTCATGCCGACGAGGACGACATTGCCTGCTTTTCTCACGACGCTAGCTGTTTGAGCGACGGTGATTGGTGAACCAGCTGTTTCAATAACCACGTGGGCACCTTTACCATCAGTAAGCGCATCGATTTTGGCGATAACGTCTTCATTTTTTGCATTGATGACTTCAGTCGCACCGAGTTTCTTAGCGAACTCAAGGCGTTTGTCGATGACATCGACAACGAAAACTTTTGACGCACCTCTCGCTTTGCTTGCGAGCATTGAAACGAGGCCAATACAACCTGCGCCGAAAACGACGACCGTGTCGCCGAGTTTAACGTCGCCTTGTGCAGCGGCGTGAAGGCCAACAGCAAGCGGTTCCACTAAAGCACCTTCCATGTTTGAAACGTTATCTGGAAGCTTAAAGCAGAGATTTTCTGGGTGTTTTACGAAGTTTGCAAATACGCCATGGTATGGTGGTGTTGCGAAGAATTCCACGTGCTCACAAAGGTTGTATTTGCCAGAAAGACATTGTTCACATTTACCACAGACAACGCCTGGCTCAAGTGCCACTCTGTCGCCTACTTTTAATGATTTGACGTCACTGCCAATCGCTGCAACGAAGCCAGCGCTTTCGTGACCGAGTATAAAATCGCCATGCACGACGAAATCGCCGATGTTGCCGTGTTGGTAATAGTGTCCGTCTGAACCGCAGATGCCGACGACATCCACTTCTACCAAGACTTCGTGTGGCGCAATTTCTGGTACGGGAATCTCTTTGAAAATCATATTATTGGTGCCCGACATAAACGCCGCTTTGTTCGTCATATTAAGTACCTCCTAGGTTGTTTTGGAGAAACCATATGGGTATCATATGGCTATGTAAATGCAAAGGCTGACTTATGTATAGACGTGCGGTGTACTAGCGCCGCACGTCTGAGAAGGATGATTACTGGATTGCGCCAGCTTTTTTGTGCATTTCAATGAATGCATCAACGTTATCAAGTGTGATTAGTGGACAGTCGATGTCGATATCAATTTGTGTTTCTTCGCCTAACAACAATTTGTTCGTTGAGCTAAGAAGTGCTTCTGCAAGTGCATAAGCAGATTGTAAACTTGTAGAAGTCATTTTGCCATCTTTGATTAATAATACTGCTTCAGCAGTACCGTCAACACCGTAAGATAAGATGTTAGCAAATTTAGCGTTGTCTTTGATAACTTCAAGTGCGCCAGCTGCCATGTTATCATTCATAGCGATGATCGCGTCGATTTTATCGTTCGCTTGTATCCATGTTTCCATGTAAGTCATCGCTTCGTCTTTATTCCAGTTTGCAATTTCTTCGCCAACGATTTTTACGTCAGGTCTTTTTGCAAAGAATTCAGCTTCCCAGCTTGCGCGTCGCTCATCAGCATGGAAGTTTCCTGGAGGGCCCAACAATACCACGACGTTAGCGTCTTGTGGAATAGCTTCTACTGCAGCATCAGCGTTAACTTTTGCTTGGAGGTATGGATCAGCATCTACTGAAGATGCGCCTGCGATACCTGAGATTCTAGCGTTTGTAGTGATTGTTACGATACCAGCAGCAACAGCTTTTTCAACATAAGGTCTTTGCGCTTCGCCGTTGTTTGGTTGAACGATGATTGCATCATATTTGTTAGTGATTGCATTTTCGATTAGACCATTTTCAGTGTCGTCATTTGCTTGACCGTCAAACACGTCAACAGTAATGTTGTCATATTTTTCAGCTTCTTCCATAACTGCATTTGCAAGCCATGCTGCAAATGAATCTGCTTGTGCTCTAGCGATGTAAGCCACTCTAAATTCTTTTGCTTCTCCGCCAGCTGCAGCCGTTGTTTCTTCTACAGCAGCTTCAGTTGTCGTATCCGCCCCTTGTGTACTACAACCTGCCAATAGTCCCACAGCTAGCATAAATACCATTAATAATGCTAAAACCTTTTTCATGTAATTCCTCCTATGATTCTTAATCATCTTGTATGTTAAACCGACATGTGTCGAGAATAACCGTGCGTCTTACAATGATACGTTGTTTTAACGTGTTATGAATTACCCTTTTGATGGTTTCAATTTCTTACGCGTCGTCTTGAAGTAGACATCGTAGATGACTGCAAGGGCGATGATCGCGCCTCTGATGATTTGTTGCAGGTAAGAGTTGACGCCGACGAGTACCATGATGTTGTCGAGGAAGCCGACGATAAATGCACCTGCAAGTGTACCAGATGCAGTACCAACGCCGCCTGAGAATGATGTACCGCCTATAACTGCTGCAGTGAGTGCTTTAAATTCAAAACCAATAGCTCCATTTGGAAGGCCTCCATTAACTCTTGACATGAAGATGACACCTGCAATACCGACGAATATGCCGTTGATGATAAAGGCTTTCATTTTAATGCGATCGACGTTGATACCAGATGCATTAGAGGCTTCTTCATTGCCGCCGATGGCGTACAAAGAACGACCGAATATCGTGTGCTTAAGAAGATACCAAGTAACTACCATGATGCCAATTAGAAACCATACAGGGTTGGGCACGCCAAGTGTTGAGCCTTGACCAAAGACGACGTAGTCTCCGATTTGGTAGATATTTTGTCCGTTTGTATAAAGTAGAGCAGCACCTCTCGCCATGGCCATCATCGCAAGTGTTGCGATAAAAGGTGGTGTCTTAAATTTTGTAACCATAAGGCCATTTAAGAAATTACATGCCACTGCGACAATGATGCCGACTGCAAATGCGATAATTAGTGAACCCGTTTTTACGTATGCATCTACAGATAGAACACCGGCAAGGGCTAGAACTGAACCAGAAGACAAGTCTAGCATACCATTGATGATGAGTATGGTTTGGCCAAATGCAAGGATGGTGCCTACTGCAATTTGGCGGGAAATGTTGGATAAATTACCAACGGTCGCAAAATTTTCATTTGCGAGCATACTGACTAAAAACAGCGCAAGCAAGACGAAATAGATGCTGAATGTGCCCATCAAATTGGATTTTTTTAATTTCTCTAAATACGCTTTCATAATCAAACTCCTATTTGTTTTGTGTCGTGCCCGTTGCAAGCCTCATGATGTTCTCTTGCGTGAAATCGTCATGTTCGAGGATGCCCATGATTTCACCTTTTGCCATGACGACGATTCTGTCGCACATGCCGATGAGTTCAGGAAGTTCAGATGAAACCATAATGACGCATTTTCCATCTGTTACTAAATCAGAAATTAGTTTGTAGATTTCATATTTCGCACCAACGTCGATACCACGTGTGGGTTCGTCTACGATGAAAACTTCAGGATCTGTGATGAGCCATTTTGCTAGAAGTACCTTTTGTTGATTGCCTCCGCTGAGTGATGAAATTTTCGTTTCGTACGACGGTGTTTTGACTTTCATCTTGTCACAATAGTACTGTACGGCTTCAATTTCTTCTTTGGCATGCAATTTGCCATTTTTGATGAACTTTTTTAGATTTGTTATGCTAATGTTCTCGCGCACACTCCTTACAGGGAGTATGCCATATCTTCTTCTATCTTCAGTGAGCATGACCACCTTTTGATTGATACTGTCTTTGACATTTCTAATTTTTACATTTTTGCCAAGCATGCGGATATCGCCGCTGTAGATGGGATCAAGTCCGAATATGGCGCGCATGACTTCAGTTCTGCCCGCACCCATAAGACCTGCAAAACCAATGATTTCACCCTTCTTAACTTCAAAAGACACGTTTTTAAATTTTTCACCGCAAAGACCATGTACAGACAAAATTGGGTCACCGATTGGAACTGTCACTTTTGGAAAATCATTCCCGAGCTTTCTGCCAACCATAAGGGAGATGACGGTTTCAATATCCAAGGATTCTTTTGGTTTTGAATCTATGACCTTGCCATCTCTAAAAACAGTGATTTCATCTGCGATTCTAAAAATTTCATCCATTTTATGAGAGATATAAATAATTGCCGCGCCTCTTGCCTTTAGTTCAAAGATTTTTTTAAAAAGTATTTCAACTTCCTTTTGAGTAATGGCTGAGGTTGGTTCATCCATGATGATGATGTCCGATTGATAAGAGATTGCCTTTAGAATTTCTAGCATCTGAATGTCAGATACGGTAAGGTCCTTTAGCTTAGTGTCAGGTTTGTAGTTCAGGTTTTCCGATTTAAGAAGTGCGAGCGTTCTCTTTCTAATCTCCGCCCAATCCACTTTCTTAAACTTATCCAGCGGCCAGTTGCCGACGAACAAGCTCTCTTCCAGTGTCATCTCTGGGATGTAGTTGAGTTCTTGGAAAATCATGCTGATGCCAAGTTGTCTCGCTTGTATTGGGTTTTTTATTTTGACATCGACGCCGTCTATTAGAATTTGACCTGAATCCGGTTGATAGATGCCGTTGATGATCTTCATCAGTGTAGATTTACCCGCTCCGTTTTCACCGCATAAAACGTGAACTGTCCCTTTTCGTACCGAAAATTCGATATGATCCAAAGCTTTAACGCCAGGAAACGATTTTTCAATGTTCATGACTTTGAGTTTAACATCGTGATTCATTTTGCGTTGCCTCCCTTATGCCTTAGCATGGTCTCATAATAAAACAAAATCGAGGGATAAATAATGCCCTCGATTAACAATATTTAATACAATATTCTCAATTTATTAACTTTCTTCTTAAAAAAATTGTATGTATTGTACTAGATTAAGGTAACTTTGCACCAAATTAAGAAAAAGAGCCCAGAAGGCTCTTTAAATTTATAGGAATATTGTTAAATTACTGTTTGGTTCGATTAATTCATGCATAAATATTAAGGTTACGTTATATCTTTAAAATCTATCAGTTAAATTTAGTTCTTATTGTCTAAGCCACCATGATCTCTCGCCTGCTCCTTATATTCCGTGGTTGTCATCCCCGTCATTTTCTTAAAGACGCGGCTAAAATATTGTTGGTTAGAATAGCCCACAAGTGCAAAGATGTCTTTATTGCTGTTGGCTGGATTCAGTAACAGTTGCTTTGCCTTGTCGATGCGAATTTGATTGATATACGTGGAGAGGTTTTGACCTGTCTCCTTTTTAAAGATGCTGCAAACGTATTGCTTGGAGAGATTGATGACTCTTGCAACATCTTCAAGCGAGATGTTCTGGTCGTAGTTGTGATCGATGAAGTTGATGGCACGCTTGATCAGATGCTTGGATTGATGCTGTCTGATGTACTTGAGTTCTTGAACGATGTTCTTGGTCAGTGCTTCAGCGATCACCTTGAGTTCACTGATGTGACCAGTCTTTAAGACCGATTCATGAAAACTGCTATAGCTAAATGCGATTTCTGGTGCGTCAAACACGTATTGGAACACATTGTAAAGCTCACCAAAAAGCTGTGTGATAAATAGTTTCAACATGCGCGGCGGATAATTTTTTGTTTTAAACAGTGTAAAGATCTCTTCGACGCAAGCCAGTGTTTGTAGGGTATCCTCTTGTCCAATTAAGTCGATCAATTTGTGCGTATACGTATTCTTAAGCACTTGCGTATTGGCATGAACGATTTTAACGTGATCTATATTTTCGACAAACAGCGCTTCAGCAGGCACATAATAGAACATTTCTATGCGGTCGAGAAGCTTTTCATGCTGCAACGCCAATGCATCAATCTCTGGAAATGCGTTGCTGTACAAAAGGTTGATCGCGGTACCAAAGTATTGAACGACGCCATTTTGAATCGTACTTGCAATACGTCCGAGCATCGTAAGTGTCAAATCATTTGAAGATAATAGGAACAGATGCTCATCCACGTAACCATTGAAAAGATACGAAATATTGCGTTCATTGAGCAGGTCTATGATGAGGTTCACCGTCGTTTCGCTAATTTGTTTGCTATTCGCTTTGTTCTTGATTTTGTTTTCAAGGTACAAAAATGCGTATTTCGTATGCGTCAGTTCAAATTGTTGCTCCTCAAACCGATCTTGCATACGTTCGTCAAACGTGAACTTCACTTTAATCAAGTCGTTTAAAAGTGACCGTTTCACAGTGTTATGTGTGGCGCCTTTCGAAGCGCCATTTGGCGACTTTACATTTTCTTCATCAAGTGATGTCTTAAGCTTCATCATCAAGGCGATGAGCTCCTCATCGATGATCTCAGACTTTAGGATATAATCAGAAGCACCATTTTTAAGAGCGGTCCGCGCATAATGAAATTCGTCATAACACGTCAAAACGAGTATTTTTGCATGCTTGTCTTCCTTGTGGATTTTATCGGTAAGCCAGAGCCCATCTTGCTTCGGCATCTTAATGTCCGTGATGACCACATCGGGCTCGAGTTTTAAGAACTGGGCATAGCCCTGCTCGCCGTTTGATGCTTCTCCGACAACGGTAAAGCCGATAGATTCCCAATCGATTGTATTTTTAAGACCAATTCTGACGAGGACTTCGTCATCTACGATCAGTACTTTGTACATGTGTACCTCCAAACTAGCTGTCGCAAATTCACGCAATAAAATCATGTGTTATTTTTAAGTGGTAATCTCACAACTACAGTAGTCCCTAATCCCTCGGTTGTCAAGAGTTCAAGACCGTAGGCATCGCCGCAAAAGAGTTTGATGCGTTGGCTGACATTGTTGAGACCAGCCTTGCTGAACTTATTACCCGCTTTTAAATCGCGCGTGATTTGACTTAAAACTTCTTCTGGAATACCAGGACCGTTATCGATGATTTTGATGTTGAGTGTGTCACCGACGAAGGCTTCCATAGAAGACTCGACTGAAGATTCAACGCTGATCTTGAGACCTTCAGAGACTTCCATACCGTAGATAATGCTGTTTTCTATGATCGGTTGCAAGATAAGTTTCGGAATTAAGATTCCTTGGTCAAGTTCAGAGACGTTATAAGTGATGTCAAAATCCTCATTGAAACGCAGCTTTTGGATGACCACGTAGTTTTGGATGTATTCAAGTTCCTCTTTAAGTGGAATAAAGTCCGAGCTTATATTGATGCTGATTCTCAGTAGTTTTACGAGGGCGACGATGGCGTTGCTGACACTGTGTGCACCTTGTATTTTGGCCATCCATTTGATGGTGTTTAACGTGTTGTATAAAAAGTGTGGGTTGATTTGCGCATGTAGCGCTTCAAGTTCCACTTCGCGCTTAAGGCGTTCCTCTTGAATGAGTTTGTCAATGAGTACTTCCATCTCTGAGATCATGTTGTTGACGCTATCGCTTAGTTGGCTGATTTCATTTTTGGTATTTGCATTTGTCCTGACGGTCAAATCACCTTTTTCGACGCGCTTGAGGTCGTGAATGATCTTGAGCATCGGCTCCGTGTATTGTACGGATAAGCTGAGGAGAAACACGATCATTAAAATCGCATAGATTCCACCACCTAGCATAAAGAACCATTGTAGCTTGTTGATCTCAAAATAGAGCGCATCTGTAGAGATTGTCTTGATGATGCGCCAGTTGTTTGCGTCGAGTACGCTATAAAAGGCAACTTGATCTTCTCCATTTAGCGTATAGTAAATTTCATCACTTTGAATGGGCTGCTCTAAAAGCTGCTTCGCATAAGGCGTTTCCAAGATGGACTGCCCAATCATCGCCTTATCTGGGTGACTGACGATGGAACCTTCTGCATCGACGATGAAGACCTCACCGCCATTTGAATACAGATTTTCGTAGGCTTGCGCCAACTGGAGTTCTTCTATATCCACGACGAGTGTGCCATAGTTTTCGAGTGTGTTGAAATCAATGATGTTGCGTACCACTGAAAAGTAGTAACGCGACGAGATGCCCGACAGAATTTTGATGTTCTGTTGCTTTGTTGAAAGCCAAATCGGTTTGCTGTCGTCAAATTCTTGTGTCATCTGTTGGATAGAGATTAGAGGTGTCGTTTTATTGGTACCGATGGCATACGTGCCACTGCTGTTGATGAGAGAGATGCCATCGATGCCGTTTCTAGACGCTAAAAAACCCCGCAAAGCTTCATCTATAACCTTGTCGGATGTCTTATCTGTTGATATAAGCTCAAGAAATGCCCTATTTGCCAGGATGCTGGTCGTATAATCTTCCACGTCCCCCAGCAAGTAGTTGATTTTCTCGCCTGTCTCCATAATGGACTGTAGCGCGACTGCGCTATATTTTTCGTTGAAGATATTTTTTGTCGTTGTAGACAAGAGGGTGCCTAACGTTAAAACAGGTATGAAGATCAAAAAGATAACGATCATGATGAGTTGAAACCTGAGACTATTATAATATTTGATTTTTTTCATCGCCTCACCTACTGTCTTTCTGACATGATCTGCTGATAGATGCTCTGTGCAACTTCTGCAGGATCAAGATCTTCTACTATCATCTGATGCAGTGAACTTATGAAGATTTGTTCGATGTAGTAAAAGTTTTCTAGCTTTGGTCTGAGGTAGATATTCTCTGGCTTCCATGCTTCAAGTACTGTATCGATCTGTGGATGGCTTTCTCGAAAGGCTGGATCAATGGCGTCATAAGCGGACTGTATCGTTGGTAGAGCGCCACCCGTCGGTTCTGTCAAAATGCGTAGCTGCATCTCTTTTGATGTCGCCCAAGTGATGAAGAACCACGCAGCCTCTTTTTCAGCTTGTGTTGCGTATTTGTTGATGCCGATGCCTGAGCCGCCGTAGATGTTGGCGCTGCGTTTGTCGCCATAAGGTAATATAGCCGTCCCAACATTGGCACGGACTCTAAAGTTTTCAGATGTATTGAGCGTTGCAAAGTTTTCATCCCAGTTGAGCATCATAGCTATTTTACCCTTGCTAAATGCCTCTGAGGCATCTTCCCACTTCCAGTTGACGCTGTCAGGCGCTGAAGCGGCGACGATTCGCTTATAAAGGTCAAGTGATTTGACAAATTTGGGACTTCTCACGTCGAGACGATTAAAATCTCTGAGGCCAAGGGTGTCGATGTTCTCGTCTCTAAAATAGTCACCGCCGTTTGATGCCAAGACATTTGAAAACTCACAAAAGATGGAGTTATGCGCCTGCGCCATTTGGCCACTGCCGTATTCGACGATCTCGTTTGGCACATAGGTGTCGATCCACTCGGAGATTTCGATATACCGTTCCCAAGTAAATTCTGTGGTGCCAGGCGTCCAATCATACCCTTTATCTTCCATAAAAGCTTCTTTAAAATTCTTAAAGACGTCTTCTCTATAGTATAAAATCATAGTCGTTGAATCAAAAGGAATCGAATAAAGGTCGTCTGAGCTTTCAAAATAGGATGTCACTTCAAGTTGCGTTCTAAAAAAATCGTCGAGTGCAACTTGAAGCTGTGGCAGTTCTGGGTTTTCTAGATAAGGATTGAGGATTTCAAGGTCACCATGGAAACGGTTAAGTGTCTGATAGGGGTCACTGTAGATGAGTTGGTAATCGCCCGCTTTAGAAATAAAATCTAGATTGATTTTTTGGATGAATGTGTCGTAATCCGTTGGTCGAATTTTGATATTAATACCTGTGAGCTTTGTAAACTCCTCAGATTCAAGAGAAAGAATGTTAGCGCCAAGGTTGTTTTCTACGATGAAGTTTAGTGTGATACCCTCGTATTTACGTATGTCAAAGCCCTCTGGAAACATATAGTTCTGAAAAGAAGTTTCCGACAGATCCACGTTAACCACTGGTTTGACGACGGGAACATTTCTATTTAAAAGCAGTTGTCTTTGGTTAAAAAGTACCAAAGTCAAAATCGCAACAAGTGCGAGAAGCAGAATTAACGTTTTTTTCATATATCCTCCACTGTGCTTGGTTATCAATTATAGTACCACAGTGAAAGGATATTTTACAATAAGCATAAGGAAAATGTCTGTATCTAACCATCAAAACTGAGCGGAAAGGGCTTTTAAAACGCTGTTGTTAAGCGCTTAAGTGACCTTGCTGTCCGTGAGATAAATGGTTAATGGAAAAATGACCACGATTAAGCGAGGCGTAATAAACAAACAATGAGAAAAAAGTTTGTAACAGCTTACCTATGAAGGTTTCGCACCGACTGTGCGCGCTGTGGATAGTCGGTAATAATGCCATCAATATTGTACCGCAGCACTTCATTTAAATTGACAAGTGAATTGACCGTCCACACCCAAACCTTTCGATCTAGGGCATGGGCCCTGTCCACAAATGGCTTGGTGAGCATATTGTCTTTAATCGTGTAAAAATCCACGTCAAGTCCTGTTAAATCCCCAGATGAGTAAAACATAATTTGACCGAGTCTTATGTCCGGGTTAAGATTGCGTACCAAATTTAGTATGGTCGAGTTAAATGATTGAATCGAAACCGTGTCCATCATCTCTAAAGATTCTATAAGTGCAACGACTTTTGGAACCAAAATAGCGTTGTTGCCATAATCTTTCATATCTAAGATAACATCAATTTGACCTTTACATAGCAAGAGTGCTTCTTCAAGTGTAGGAATATGCGTCTCTTCAAAATCATCTGAAAAGGATGGCCCAATATCGAATGTTGCAATGGTCTCATAGGTAAGTTCAGATACGAGGAGATTGATGCCCAGTAAACGTTTAAAGGTTCTATCGTGGTATAAAATTGGTGTATTGTCCCTTGTCAGCATGACGTCGAGTTCCACCACTTCAACTTGTTTATCAATGGCTGACTGGATTGCAGCTAGTGAATTTTCTGGTGCACTGCTTGAAGCACCACGATGTGCTGCAATTTCAACGTCCCAACTGACTATTGATTCAACGACGATATAGTTGAGGCCAAAATATATAATAATAACAAGGGTTATTATGATGCCAATTAACGCACGCAATTTTTGTAGCCACTTTGGAAGGCGCATCAAAATAGGCATGCGTTTCTCACCTATTGTTTCAGAAATTTTTAGGGGATCACCAGGGCCTGAAATATCATGAAAAATAAAGACGAGATAGGTTACAAGAAAAGGAAAGCTAATGAGAACCACATTATATGTGAGAATACTCAACGCATAGACAATCAATTTTTTAATGTAGGGTAAAAGCAATAGTGTCGACACCCACTCCGCTGTCATTTGAACCCATAAACCTAGAAATAGCCATATGAGGATAAAGACAATAAATACTGGAATCCAGAGCAATATCAATTTGAATTGATTGCGGCGTACGAGGGCAAAGCTTCTTTGAATAGCTTCTTTGACGGTACATGCATTAAACAACAGATAGTACGTAAAAAAAAGTGTATGAATATGAAGATAAAACCATATGACGACTACACCCAACCATGTTGGGTTAATTTGCTTTATACCCAACAACCAATCGTATAAGGAAAGTGTCAAATTTATGGGATTAAACTGACTTGTTCCAATAATCATAGGAATCAGTAAAACGCTCATACTCAGTATGTGGATTAACCCAGGTAGAATCAAACGCTTTAAATGGATAAAAATATGATAGAATGCTTCCATAAGTGTCAAAGGTTGACGGTTGATATTGCCTTCAATTAACAGTATAAGGATTAAGTATTCAAGAAGTATTATGAGGCCAAAAATTAATAAGCCGACAATGGTGATCCAAAATCTCACAGAGAGTAAATCCGGTTTCAACATATCTGCATTGATGATATAAGGTGTGCTGGTCTGTATCAATGCCCATTGATAGAGTCTAAGTATCTGCGGTAAAATAATGGTTGATGATAAAAGCATCATAACCGCTTCAAATATGAAATATTGTGCAAAATGGGTCTTTATATGACTGAGTGTTTTTAATAAAATGCGCATGGGTCTCTCTCCGCGGTTAATCTTGTCGCTTTTGGGTAATATTTATTTAGAGGTGAATATGATGACTGAAGCAAATAAAACGGAATTAATCTTACTTGAACCCAATCAATTTGAGGCGCTAAAGCCTTATTATTTGAACTATAAATCGGATATTCATGATTTAAATCTGACGAACCTCATGATTTGGCGTAAAAAACACAATCTTCATACGCTGGAACTGAGTGGCTATCTTTGGATCGTCTATAAACCAGGGGATCCATTTGGCACCTATTTTTCAGAGCCGATTGGCGACTATGATGATTTAGAGGCCCTAAAAGAAGCAACCAAAATGTGGTTTAACTACTGCCATGACAATGGTTATGCATTAAACTTAAGACACATTGGCGAAACTTATTTAAGTGTTTTAGAGGGGCTATACAGCGCACCTGAGGCGCATTTAAAGGTATTGCCTTTAGAAGATGATTTTGACTATGTTTATTTAAGTGAAAAGCTATCTACTTTATCAGGTAATATTTATCATAAGAAAAAAAACCATTTAAATCAATTTCATAAGCAATTTGAAGGACGTTTTCGCATTGAATTCATTACGGCCGCCAATGCAGGAACTGCATTTTTAGCCGCTAAAGAATGGTGTGAATCAAATGGATGCGGAAATTCATTGGATCTTTGCCATGAGTTTCAAGGCATTTTCGAGATTCTCTCAACATGGGAAACTCAGGAAAAGCATCATATGGAAGGTGTCGTAATCTTTGTAGATGACCATCCAGTGGCGTTAACCTTTGGTGAAGCCATTGCAAATGATACGTTCCTCGTCCACGTCGAAAAAGCCGATCACAAAATACAAGGTATTTACACAGCAATTAACCAAGCATTGGCCAATCGTATCTACACACGTTTTAAATATATCAATCGTGAACAAGATTTGGGTATAGAAGGTTTGCGAAAAGCGAAAAAATCTTATCATCCACACCATCTGGTAAAAAAATTCGACATAAATTTCGGAGCATAAAAGGTAGTTTTCAAAGAAGAACATATGTGCACCATGTTCTTCTTTTTTATATGTGCAAATCTCTACGAGGATAAAATAAGAATGTACAGACAATGCCGCCAAAAATAATGCCAAGAGATAAAATGACAAATTTGAATTCTAATTGTCCGGTTTGAAGTATTTTCTGTGCATTGAAATATTTAAATGGTGTGACATATTCCAAAGCGTCAAGATTTTTACTTAAGCCGATGGCTACATTGATAAAATAAAGCAACATCAAAAGAGAGGCAGATATTTTACCTGAACTTTTGTAACGCTTGAGCACACTCGCTAAAAACATACCAACACTAAGAAAAATTAACATTTCAAGCATAATGGCAGCTGATAGATCCAATAAAAAGGTGTAGAATGCCTGATCCAAATCGTATTTAAAAAGCGCCAAGATAGTGGCACCTACAATAGTCAGCAACAAAACCAAACAATTGATCAATGCAGCCATTAATTTTGCTAAAAGAATTTTTTCCCTTGAAATGGGCATCGTCATAAGATATTCAGCGGTTTTATCACGTTCCTCTTTGGAAATGATGCCGCTGCCGAGTAAAACAGCAAATACGCCAGCCATTAGATAAAAATAGAGTCCAACCAAACTTAAATACCCCGTGGTGGTGGTTAGATTCGCATTGTCCATTGAAAATGCCTTTAACATAGTTTCTGGTAACATGCTCATGATATCTGCCATTTCAGGATTGTTGTAATAGGCTGAGAATTCAGAAGTCATCATAAAGATGAGGACGATAAATATCATGCACCAGATGGTTAATGATTTTAAATTGGACTTTAGTTCCCATTTTATTATATGCATAGTAAGCCCCTTATAGTGAGTGGATATCACGTCTTGTATAAAGTACAAGTGTGGCAATGAGTGAGCAAATGATGATTAACAGGCTGATTGATACCATAGGTATATTGATTTTACCCTGTGCCAAGATAACAGCAGGATCAAAATGGTAAAATGGTGACAAGTATCCAAGTGTTTTACCACCGACGATTGCGCGTACGGTGTTTAAAATGTAGGTACCGAATGCTAGACCCAATGAAAATGAAAGCACACTGCGGATGCGTCTTAACATGACGGATATCACCATCCCTACAGTAAGAAAAAACAACTGAAAGAGAATAAGGGTCAATAATAAAGTGATGAGATAATCAATTTCATAAGACTTTCCGTTTCTAAAGAGTTCGATGGCTAAAAATGAGCCAAGCCATGACATTGCGTTGGTGATGGTCAATGCAGAGAGCGCAGCGCCAAATTTTGCGATCAATATTTGCACCCGTGAAACGGGTTTGGACATCAAATAATCCGCAGTAAATTCACGTTCCTCAACCGACAAAATAGAAAAGCCGTAATTGGCTGCTTGTACTGCGAGGCAGAGCTGTAAGAATGTAAAGATAAACGCAAAATAACCAAGCACAGTTGCCAGTGACAAGGAACCACCCATGCCAAAAGCCTTAAGCAGTTCTGGCGGATAATTTTTAAGCATTTTATCAAGCAATGTAGCATCTTCGCTAAATGTTGGATAAAAGGCCATAAAGATTACAAGCAGTAACAGGATATTACTCACCCAAATTAAAATGGATTTCGTGTACATTTTAAATTCATATTTGAATACATTGCCCATGTGATCACCTACTTCTACTTATAGTAGTGCATAAAGATTTCTTCGAGCGTTGGTTCTTCAATGAGGACATCTTTTAAAGTCTCCGCGCTAATTAGATGTGTCATATGATTGATATCACCTTTGTAGAAGAATTTTAGAGTATCGATGCTATAATCAACATTGGTGACACCTTCAATGAGGAGGTGCTTAGCGTCATTGGAAAGACCACGTAGTGTGATTTTTTTGTAGTTGTCTTCGCGCAGCGTCTTAATGTCGTCAATTTTAATAATTGCACCATCTTTGATGATTGCAACGCGATTGCAGAGTGATTGAACTTCAGCCAATATATGTGATGAGAAAAAGACGGTGGCCCCTTTTTTATTTTCCCCTTCTATGATGTCAAAAAATTTTTTTTGCATCAGGGGATCCAAACCACTTGTCGGCTCATCTAACACGATCAATTTAGGAGAATGCAGTAATCCCTGAACAATGCCGACTTTTTTCTTATTGCCATAGGATAAGTCTTCGATGCGTTTTTTTAAATCAAGTTCCATAATCTCTGCAAGTTCATACATTCTTGACTGGCAATCTTTTGCATAAAATCCCTCAGTGTATTTCAATAGATCAATGACTTTCATTTTATCATAATAAAAAACTTCAGAGGGCAGGTAGCCAACTTCTTGTCTTATTTTAGGCCCCTCTTTTGTACAATCCATGCCAAATATCTTCGCCGTACCACTGGTTGGAAAGAGTAATCCCATCATTGTACGTATGGTCGTCGATTTACCGGCACCATTGGGTCCAATAAAACCAAAAATTTCCCCTTCTTTCACTTCAAGCGTCACATTTTCAATGCCTTTTGCTTTGCCGTAATACTTGGTTAGATTTTGCGTTTCAATGATATTCATCTTAATCCCCTTTCACGTTAAGGTCCATAGGATTCATAAATTTACGATATCTTGATAAAATAGATTTAACTTGATGTATGCGTGTTTGCACACTGCCACTTAGTATGAAATATGGCATTTTCCTCATTTTTAACTCACCAATTATCCTATGATGGTAACGATCCTGTGGTGAAGCATTTACAAAAATGAGGTCATACCCCCAGTTTATATCACACAGTTGAATTTCTAAAGGCATATTAATCCGACTGTGGTTTTGCTTTGAATGGATCCCTGTTAAAAGTGCGCAGGTGTCAACAAAGAGGTACTTGTGTGCATCTTGAAACATTGCCTCCTGTATTTCAAGTTGTTTCTCAGCAATCAAGACGTATTCTGATTCATCAAGTGGCCCTGTTTTTTTATAATTTTCGCGATAATATGCTTCGTAATCAGGCACATAAACCGTATGGTAAGCCTCTGCAAGTGCAACAGTGAGTTCTGTTTTTCCCGTTTTAGGCGCACCCAAAATAGCCACAGTCGTAATGAGATCTTTGTAGACAATAGGCTCTAAATACGATCGGAGTGAAAAAACATCATTTCTAATATCTGTTCCTGATATGGCTATGGCACTTCTATCAATGTCAACAATGATATTTTTACAGTTCAAGACCTGACTCATTCTTAAACCATACGATTCACTTGAGAAAAAGGCGTCAATCGAAACGCCATCAAGTAAAGAAAGTATAAATTGTTCATGTTTTTGTTGAATGGCTTCTGACCACCCCAAGTCGATTGGAACATCCCAACCTTCAATGATCATAGCTTCAGGATATAGCTTTCGAAGCCAATTGGCCCGAACATTAAGTGGAATATCTGTTTGATTTGGCGCGTCATAAATGATGACGACCATGTGATCAACTTGTTTATAGGCGGATTCCATCAAAAAGTGATGGCCTTTATGAAAAGGTGCAAATTTCCCAACGGTAAGCCCTGTCTTCATTTTTTTAATCAAGTTGAACCACCTTTTGTTCGTTCATAGCGCATTTGAACAAGGCCAGATTCATAGTTTGTAACACTTAGGAGTGACATGGACATCTCTGGCCTGCCATCTTTAAACAACCGTATGCCACTACCTAAAAAAATAGGAATCACTGAAAGAATATAGTCATCGATTAAATCAGCCTGCATTAGACTATTAACAACCTCTGCACCACCATCTATGAATATATTTTTGCCTGGTTTAGACTTGATATTGGTGATAAGCTCAGTCAACTTGCCGCCATAGAAAGTTACATTTTCATCAGATCCCTTTTGTGAGCCGGAAATAACATAACATATTCTGCCTTTATGTGGAAATTCTATACCAAAAGACAATACTTTTTCGTAAGTTTTACGTCCCATAATGACAGTATCCATTTGACGCAAAAGAGTCTCATAACCATAGTCTTGGCCGGGCCTCTCTACTGTCTCAAGCCAATCAAGTGATCCTGAATCCGTTGCAATATAGCCATCTACGCTCATTGCTATATATAAGATAACACGACGTTCTTCCATAAACCCTCCAATTAATTCAATGGGTTGATTGCATTTGATTCCAAAAATGATTCTAAAATAATATTTGAAATATCAAGCGCTTCGATTCTGTTGGTAGCAGGTGCAATTATCATAATCCCACTTTCATTGTTCCAACCATTTGTCAAAACTGCAAATTGTGAAAAGTCATCATCAAAGAACAGGTTGCCATAAGTCTCTGTCTTACCCTCCTTGATTTGTGTGACGATTGCACCAAATTCTTTATTTGCCTTTGATTTTGAACAGATGTAAACGTTGCCATCAATATAGATTTTACCCGAGAACACAGAGCCTGAAACGATGCCTTTTGTATAAGTACCTTGTAGTTGAAAAGTAATTGATGTTTCATTGGTACTATTTCCTAGTTGAATGATCATGCCTGGTGACATGACATTAACTTGAGTGGTGTCTTTTGAAGACAAGGCAAAGCCGACTGCAGCAACGAGTAAAACGATTATCAGTATTCTGTTCAATTTGATTGCTGATTTAATATCATAATTTTTGAAAATAGCACTCACTCCATTCCAATTAATTTTATTTTCTTACCAAATACCAGGAAATAAACGATAGGGAACTTTTTTAGTATAATCGTAATACCCCTTAAACTGTCTCTGAAGCGTTACATCTTCAAGAAATGTGCGTGCTAGATAGCCGAATATTACAAGTGTACTTGGGAATAAGGCAACCCAAGATCCAAGCATGAGTGGTGTCGCAAATGAAGTAAGTATGCACCCTAAGTATCCTGGATGTCTAAGGTATCGATAAGGTCCAGCTGTTATGACGACATGTCTTCGTTCATATTGAATACGAACGGTTTTAGAATAAAATTTATTTGATTTTATTGTCCATGCACCTATTAGTGCGCCTATGATCAATAAAATAAGTGCAATATATTGTATATGAGAAGGCATCAATGACCAACCATATCGCTCATCAAGCCCTGCAAGTAGGATCATTACTAAAGGACCTATTGACGTTACAAATGGGGCGAGCAATAAATCCCATTTTATTGTTCCATTTACGCGCATTGATCGTTCAGATAGCAACTCAGAGTGAACAATGATGCGATTGATAATGACAAGACTTATCTTGATAAAAACATAAACCCAAGCCATAGTCCACCTAAGTTTGCCGGCAGCAATAAAAAGCGAAAGACCAGTAAGCAGAATGTATGCTATTTTATTGAACCACCATTTTCGAGTTTGTTTCATATTGCCCCATTCTATTGTCAATTTCGAATCAGCCCACTACCTTGAATTCATAGTGGGCTGATTATCCAATCGCATCAACTTTAATTGTCTTTAGCTTTTATCTTTTGTTTTTCGAGTGCTTGTTAACAGAAACTACTTTTTTAGTTCTTTTTCTTGAAAGGGATAAACCGCCGAAACCACTGCTAATAACAGACATATAGAATCCTAAATCGTACCACCAGCCAGAGTTGTTGACCTCGTATAGGTTGATGTTTTCTTTAAATAAACCAAGTACTAATGAAAATGGGGCAATCCATCCATGCCATATTGCCCAAAAGAAGCCAGCTGGATTTTCTGGTGTGCGCGTGCCATCTCCTGGTACGCAACCGGTTAATGTAATCGCGGCGATTATTGCAAGGGTTCCAAGTAATAGTGCTCTCTTTTTCATCTGTATGCCTCCCCTAAAGCTTTTTTCTATAGTTATATTATAATGAATTTTATTGCGGTTCTAAAGAGAAACATTTAAAAATGGACAACTATTTGCAAGATCTATCTAAAATAGTGTTCATTATATGCTATAATTTTATAAAATGGTCTTGAACGATTCATTTTAATTGAGGAGAAAACATGCAAAATTATAAAATGGTCATTGGATATGATGGCAGACGGTATATGGGCTTTACTATGAAGAAAGAAAGCCAAGACAAAAGTATTCAGGGCAAACTAGAGATGATCCTTGAAAAACTCTATGGTGAACCAGTAGAAGTAATTGGTGCCGTCAATACGGACGCAGGGGTTCACGCAAAACATCAAGTTGTGAATTTTGTTTCAAAAGATGATAGCATGAACGCAAAAGAGTTACATGCCTACTTTGAAAAATATCTTACGGATGATATTATCGTCTATTCAGTCGAGCCTGTGGATGAGAGATTTCATAGCAGATACCTTGCACAGCGCATCACTTATTCATATAGACTTTGGAAATTGGATGCCCCAAATCGACCATTATTTGATAGACAATATGTCAACGTTATGGCTCAAAAGCTTGATGTGGCTAAAATGAAAGAAGCCGCTATCGATTTTATTGGTGAACATAATTTTACACCCTTCACCACAAATACAAAGGTTAAAAATCCGATAAAGAAAGTTTTTTCAGTCACAATCAATGAAACAGAACACGAAATCGTTATAACAATGATTGCTAACGGTTTCTTGTTGAATATGGAGCGACTCATTGTCGGAACTTTGATACAGGCTGGGCTTGGTCAACTGCCAAATAATACGGTTGAACGTGCACTTCATTTTCAAAAATCAGAATACGTCGGTCATAAATCTATGGCCGGTGCATTATGCCTTGAGGATGTTGCCTATTAATTATTGAATCGCCTATAGTTATAGCGTTTAAATTAAATGCAAAAATGGCCGCACCTTATCAAGTTGGATAAGGTGCGGCTATTTCAATTGTATTATTAAAAAATAATGAGGTGCAATATTCCTCTAATTACAATGCCAATTACAGCAGCAAAGATAGCAGGTTTTGCCACTTTCGTAACGCGACTGCCAGTTGCCATAAGAACGGCTAAGCCAACAGGATCAAGTGGATTAAGTGTAAAGCCAGCAATACGGTTTAGATCAGTAACTGACATAGCACCCTCGTTCATCAAATCGAGGATTATGGCCATCATCGCTGTCCCACCCGCAATAAATTTAGTGACGATAGGCAAAACGGCAACACTTGGTATACCAATACGTGTCAAAGCTGGTGACAAAACAACTTCGAGAAAATCAATGACACCATATTTTTTGAAGATAGTGACAATAAAGATGGCAATAATCAATGGTGGTATAGATTTGAGAACGATTGCTAGGCCCGCTTCTCCACCTTCAAAGAGCAGAGGTACTATTTTTTTTGTTTTTCCTTTTTCTAATATCGGTTTCAGAGGTGTCGCTTTAATTGATGAATGGCCACCACTTAATTTAAAAGCGATAAAACTCGCAATGAGTCCACCAATCAATGAGGTAGCAATACCAACAGGGACATTGAGCCCTACTGCTGCAAGTGGAAAAACTGCATTGGCTTGTGCCATCACTAAAATTGCTGCCAGAGTTGCCGCGATTCCAGCCTCGCTTATCGTATCATCGTTTTCCATGATTTTTAGTGTTGATACTGGTGCGGCAAAACTAATGAAAAGAATTTGAATGATGGCAAATACACCAAGGCCAGGTAAACCAAAAATAATGAGAAGTGGTGAAAAACCTTTGGCAATCCAATTAAGAATATTTTTTTTATCCAGAACATGCATGATCGCCATCATGATGACCATGATGGGTAAAATGATATAAAGTGAAAGCTCGACACCAGTTCTACCGGAATCGAGCATCATGTTTAATAGTTCTTGCATAGTCACCACCCGTTGATTATTACTTCTTAACAATGATTAAATCATTCGTTAATCTGTTTTATTTTTTGAATTGCTCTTTGCCACATTTCCAACATCATATCATAATAATCATTTTCAACTTCCATATCGAGCTTAAATCTAGTCATTTGATCACCAAGTGCTTCAAGGATATAATTTTCATAACTTGGTGCCCATAACTTGATGGCATCACTTGTGGTATCAATAACGCCGTCCATGATATAACCAAGGTGCCTGATTGAGATAAAGGATGGAAAGTCGCTTTCTGCGATTTCACTGACCATGCCTTCTTTCTTACCAGATTCATTCACTGCTAAGAATTGAATTGCGTCACCTTTTTTCCAACCGCCTTCAAAATAAGAACCTTCCATAAATTCTTCCGCCCACAATCGATATAAATTTACATCGACTATGGAAGTCCATATTTTCTCACGAGTAGCATCAATATCAATTTCCAAATTTAATTTTTTCATAAAGAACTCCCTTCAAAATGTACACTATTCTTTAGGAATGAGTGATTCATCAGCGAACATAACCTCCCATTGATGGCCATCTAAATCTGCAAAACGGTCATAGTACATCCAGCTTTCATCTTGAGGATCGAGATAACGTGTTGCACCATTTTCCAGTGCAATTTTAAGTACTTCATCAACGCGTTCTTTGCTTTCTACACCAATCGCCAATAACACTTGAGTCGTAGAACTGTCTGCAATCGGTCTATTTGTAAAATTGAGGAAAAATTCATGTTTAATAAGCATCGCATAAATCATGCCCTCATTAAGGATTAAACAGATTGCATCGTCGTTGCTAAATTGTTCATTGAAAGAAAATCCGAGCTTAGTCCAGAATTCTCTAGTTTTTTTGAGATCTTTTACTGGTAAATTGACATAAATTGAATTAATGTTCATATAAAAACCAGCCTTTCTAAATTTAATTATCATTGAGGAAATTGCATCACACTAATTTTCAAATAAAATATTTCTAATTTATACCCTGAAATGAGAATGAATATCACTAATTAACAAGTTGGTGTTGTATGTGCCAAAAAATAGACAGAGTAGCTAGCCCTACGTAGATTATCAAATTGATAATCTTGTGAGATCTTTGCTTTGCCAGTGTTGTGAAGATTGCATTTAAACTATAGGCAAACAATAAAATAGTTAAATTTTCATCAAAACCAATCACGATGGCATGCGCCATCATGAGTAATACCACAGGCATTTTAAAAAAACGCTTATTTAAATTTAATACACCATCCATAGGATCACCTTTCTATGCCGTTTTTATTTTCAATCATCTTTTTATTTTGATGGGCAAAGTCTTTTGCAACCGTCCAACCAATGGCTTCAGTAACACCAGCAGCTGTCGAGGCATTAAGAACATTGCCAATTCCCGGAATCCACCCCACTAAAAACTGTGAAATGCCTCTACCAACAAAAGTAGCTGTAGCTGTAGCTAGAGTTGCTTTGGCAGCGGATTCAGTCAAGTTAATACCAAATACCGCACCTAAAGTGACGACCATACCAACCTGTATCGGCACAATGACAGCGTTATCCGTTCCTGGTAGTTGAGCAAGTCCAGCGCCAACACCGGCTGCAGCTACAGATGCGCCATGTATAATCACTTTAACCTTTTTCTCTTGAGATTTAGTCATAGATTTGCCCTCCTATTATAGTCAACTTGCAACCCACATGTGTTAATTCAACATGTATATTCAAAAACCCTGCTTTATTGATAAAAATAAATATTCACGAGCAAAATCATGACCTAGTAAAGTTAAGCGGTTAATAAAAAAACAAACGAGAAATGAATCCCATTTGTTATCGTTTCGTTAAAATATAGTTTTTTGTTGCTTAGCAATTTTCACCAACATCAGTTGCATAAACACCGTTGTGATACTCAGAAGTCCACATTGACGCTTCAAAATTTAAACGCTTCAATATATCTTCAATTGGATCGAGGCATCTATGGACTCTTGTTTCAATAAAAAGATCCTGTGGAAGTCTTACATGTAGACCCATCTCAATCGATTTTATTGCGCGTTCCATACCATCCGCAATGTGTATGCTTTCAAAAGAATCCTTGATTGACTGTTTTTCTTTCTCTTCCAATTTCATTGAAAACAAATTTTCAATGTAATCGAAAATTGCAACAAATAAGTCGGTCTTATGCATATAACGTCTCCTCCATAGTTCTTTTTGAATTTTAGTATCTGCTTAGTAATTATAATACCACACATTGTACTAAAATTAAAACATAAATATGAAAGTTTTTTAAATATTCTCACAATTTATTGATATCTCTCTCCACTATTTTATTGAGAACCACTTCAAGTAGTGCTTCAAAAAGTTTAGAAAGCTTTTCAATTGCTTTTATGTCTTTGCCTCGCAGAGCTTGTTGTAAATCTAGGGTCGCCTCGTATAGTGGTTTTGCACCAATACTGCCTGAACTGCTCTTAATCTTATGAATGATCTGGATGGCTTCGCTATAATTGGCTGCATCAATTTCAGCCCTTAATTTGGATGCAATATCATGATTTTCTGTGTAATACGAGGAAAGAATCCTATCATAGAGTGACGCGTCACCACCCATGAACTTTATGCCTGACGCAAAATCCAAGGCATTTTCCTTAGAGAGACTAACGGCATCAGCTGAGAAATCGTGTTTTGAATCAGTTGATGAATTGATAACTGGATGCTTTTCTGAAACTGCAGACGATTTAACAAGGGCGCCAACGACGTTTATAAAATATTCAGGCTCGAAAGGTTTGGTTATATAACCCGTTAGGCCATGTTGAATGGATTTTTCTTCAGCACCTGTTACAGCATCTGCAGTCATAGCGACGATTGGGATTGTTGCATTCGTCTGTCTTATTAGAGTAGTTGCCTCATAGCCGTTCATGACAGGCATATGAAGATCCATAAGAATTAAATCAATAGTTTTTTGATTTGCCATGAAGGTTTCGTATCCTTCTTTACCATCTGAGCACAAAATCACTTGATAGCCATCCTGTTCCAATAACGATTTCGCAATAAACTGGTTCGTTTTATTATCATCGACAACCAAAACAGTTAGCGATAAGCCAGTCGTATCCTTGTCTTTGAATAGTACTGTGCTTTCCTTTTCATGTATCTCCAATATATTATGCTTAAATAGCTCTGTGATGCCGTTGTAAAGAACTGAAGGGATAATCGGCTTGGTAATCCCAAGATCGATACCTACATTTTCAAGCGAATCAAACAAATCATCTCGCGAAATTGGCACGAGAAGTATCGTTTTTGGCTTTTCAGATATTGCATCAAGTTTTTGTATGCGATTATAGAATTCGATGCCGTGGTCAATCGGTGTATCATAATCTACTATGAGTAAATTGAATGGTTTTTCATCATTGCTAGATGCATTTTCCAACATTTGAATAGCCCGTTCGTCTGTCTTTGCAAACTCTGCGATGATATTAAAATGTTGAAGATATTCTTTCAATAGATTTGTATAAAAATTTGTAGATTCAACAACAAGTGCTCTGATGTTCTTAAAATATGAAAACGCTTGATCTTTACGCGCTTCATAGTCTTTGTTGCGATCTTCCTCAAATGAGAGTTGAATATTAAATGTCGAACCAACACTAGGTTCACTATTAACGGTGACTAATCCGCCCATCATGTCGACTAAGCTCTTGACGATAGAAAGACCAAGACCAGTTCCACCAAAGCGTCTTGTAATACTTGAATCCGCTTGACTAAACGGTTTAAAGAGCATCTCAACTTGTTCTTTCGTCATACCAATGCCAGAATCCTTGATGCTGAATTCGAGAACATTTGAATCCATGACTTTGGCAACATGTCGAATGGTTAGGCTTACCTCCCCTTCTAAGGTGAATTTTATGGCATTGTTCACGAGATTAATGAGTATTTGTTCCAAACGTGTAGGATCTCCCCAAAAGAAATTTGGGATTTCAGGATCTTTGTGCATGGAGAAAACGATTTTTTGCGCATCAATTCTAAATGAAACGATGTTGATAAGCTGCTCAAGGACATCGTCCAAGTTGAACGAAACGCGTTCCAATTCGACCTTTCCAGATTCTATCTTTGAAAAATCGAGGATATCGTTGATGATGCCAAGCATATCTTTGGATGCGCGCGAAATTTTATCAAGGTAAATATGCTGCGTCGTCGTGAGTGATGTCTTCTTCATGATGTAAGACATCCCAGAGATGGCATGTAATGGTGTGCGAATCTCGTGTGACATCCGAGCAAGAAATGTCGATTTAATGTGATTTGCTTGTTCTGCTTCACTTTTTGCAATTTGAAGTGCCACTTCCGTCTGTTTACGTTGCATGATTTCATTGCGTAATTTTACTATCCAATAAGCTGATACAAGAAAGATGAGGATGACGATGGCACCAATTAACAATGCGATTCGGATGATGTTTTCATAGTCCGTTTGTTTCTCAACGCCAATCCAAGTATTGTTAATGGCGATTTTTTCTTCTGAAGTGATAATCGCAAGGGCTTTATCAAGGATGCTCACGAGCTCTGGCCAGTCTTTACGCACAGCAAAATGAAGACCTTGCTGTATTTGATCTTCAATGTTGACGAACTGCAGATTCGTGATGCCTTCGGATTTTATTATGTAGCTTGATGTTGCAAAGTTACCGACAAATGCGGCTTCGCGGCCATCAGAAACGGCAGCCAATGCCTCATCTACTGTCTGATATTGGACGAGTTCAATTTCTGGGAACCCTTCCAAATAGCTGTGATGTGAACTGTTAGTCTGAACGGCAACCCGTTTGCCGTAAAGGTCATCAAATGAGCGAATGTCCGTGTTTTCATTTGATACATAGATGACTCGATATGTGTTATAGTAAGGCTTTGAAAAATTGAATAGTGCCTCTCGCGCTGAAGTCATTAATACACAACCCAACATATCCAATGATCCCGTTGCAGCCTTTTCATAAGCCTGTGTCCAAGTTAAACCCTCAGAAGGCATAAACGTAATGCCTGTGCGCTCTGAGATCAATTTGAGATAATCGGCAGCAATCCCTTTGTAGATGCCATCTGTATCAAAAAATTCATAAGGATAAAACTGAGGATCTACCGCTAAGTGAATGATTGGATGATCATTGATAAATACGCGTTCCTCTTCAGTTAACTCTAATGAGTCAGATACAGAGGCAGCAAATGTTGGTATAGAGGTAAATATGATTTGAATGAGCAGTACCATAACTATAAATGAACGCAAAACATCTTTCAAACAGTTCACCTCCCATTACATCTTATTTTCGTCAATGGTTGTCTGAGTATATGTGTTGGTGATAATCTCGATTTCATTTTCAATTTCGATAAATGAAGCCACTAAGTCTGGATCAAAGTGTTTCCCACTTTGCTCTATTAAATGATCAAGGGCAATCCTGTGCGTAAAGGCTGCTTTATAGACCCTCTTACTTATGAGGGCATCGTAAACGTCTGCAATCGCCATAAGTCTACCTGGAAGTGGAATATCAGTCCCTATTAAGCCTTTTGGATAGCCAGTGCCATCGAATTTTTCATGGTGACCTGCGATACAATCTAGCGCTGTTTCAATAAAATCAGGCATCTTTTCATCCACCAAGACGACTTTCAAGGCGTCAAGGCCAAATTCGACATGATGTTTCATAATTTCAAATTCGTCAAAATCGAGTTTGCCTGGTTTGAGTAGAATATTATCAGGAATGCCAACTTTACCAATATCATGAAGTGGCGAAGTCTCAAAAATTTCTTTGATATATTGATCGGTCATCAATGTCTTATAAGGCTCTTTTAAACGCAAATTTTCACAAAGTGCCTTGATGATGTATTGCGTTCTTTTTGTATGATTACCAGATTCTATATCTCTAACCTCAAGCAATCCAATCAAGGCGTGAATCGTGATATCACGCGTTAATACGAGCTGTCTTGTTCGCTCTTGAACCGTATCTTCAAGAATCAAGTTGATTTCTTCAAGTGATTTACTCGCACTTTTGAGATTCACATGGATTTGAATGCGTTTTCTCAGCGATTCAAGGTTGAGTGGTTTGCGAATGTAGTCCACAGCTCCAAGCTCAAGGCCTCTAATTTCACTTTCCATTTCGTCGTAATTGGTTAGTATCAAAGTGATGATTTTATGATATTTTGGATTGGCTTGAAGCGCTTCAAGTACTTCAAAGCCGTTCATCCTAGGCATATTAAGATCGAGTATCATCATGTCGATATTCGGTTCGTTTTCTAAAATTTCCATAGCTTCAACACCATCAAAAGCTGAAATCAAGTCATAATCGTGCAGAATGCTTTTGATTATGATCATGTCTGTGTTTGAGTCGTCTACGACGAGAATTCTAATATCCATAATGCCCCCATGATCCTATTCTTGTTTTAAAATATCGTTGCCTAGTCTCTCCACTTCCGCTAAGAAGGCTTCGATGGTGATTGCTTGCGTCATCACATCATGTAATCCCTTCTCATAATATTGTTCTTTTACTGATTGCCACTTTGGCACAGGTACATCAATACTTGGGTGTTCAAAGCCAATTATGAAAGGCAAATAGGCTTCATAATTGGATGCAATGAGTGACTCCGCCATATCAATGCGCGTTGGTACTCTGAACGGGTAATACTTATCGTGTTCTGGGCTATACGCGCCATTCATAACCATTTTTTGAGCATCAATTGAAATCATATACTGAATAAATTTGATGCCCTCAGCCTTAACCTCTTCTGACATGCCATTTGGAAGTGCTAGCATGATTGGGCCAACTTCAGATACCAATCCAATCTTATCTAACGTGATCAGACCAACTTCAAAAGGATTGCCATTTTGTTCAATGTCCGTTAACCCCCAAACACCTTGAAATTCAAATGCCACGTCACCATTTCTAAAAGCATTCATCACTTCGACCCCTGAATCGTTTAGCCATGAATCTTGAGCATACATCCCAAGTGTATCCCGATAGTATTCTATGGCGCTGACGGAATTTGGGTTGTTGATCGCTACCTTTTGACCACTTTCATCAACAAGTTTAGATCCAAAACCATAGATGAATTGGTTAATCATCCAAGAAATGTCGTTATGAGTGGCACCGACAAGACCAATACCTATGGCGTTCGTTTTCTCTTCCACTTTTGCGAGTGCTGCAGTAAGTGTATCTAAATTCGTGATGGTTTCTGGTTCAATGCCTGCTTCTTTCAATAGGTCTGCATTGTAAATGAGACAAATAGAATGACCAACCCAAGGAATACCGTACACATTATCGTCAACTGTACCTAGCTTGTAAAGTTCAGGATAAAACAAATCAGCTTCCGCCTCAAAAGCATTCGTCAAATCTGTTAACGCTTCATTTTCACCAAAATAGCGCACATATCGATATGGTAGTGCCAATATTGTATTTTGATAAGGTGTTTGGAGTACGCCTTCAACTTCGTCAAGTGCTTCATTGCCGCTGATCATATCAATCTCATACTGACTGTCATTTTTTGCGTTATATGTATCTACAATCTTCTGTATAGCTTCGCCACGACCGGAATAATCCGTCCATGTGATTCTGAAAGCGATGCTCTCTTTTTCAGTAATCTCTGTCGTTTGCTTAGGATTATCTGCACTATTTTCACAAGATGATAGGATAAAAGTGAGAAATATAAGACAAATGATTAATCGCATTTGAATGATATGTTTTGGCATTAATGACCTCCGCTAAAATATAATTACATTTCTAAAATATTATCGATATTTATATCAACATACTAAAGCCATTACCTCATGTCAATCCATTTTTAAATTAATTATTCAGAATATTAAAAAAAGTTACCTTAATTGTCTAATTAAGGTAACTTTATATTAAATCGCGGAAAGGCACTGTATGAAAACGCTACTATAACCCTCCCATAAATGCCATGACAAGTTCTAAGATCAGATCCATCTGAGCTTCAGAGGTGATTGTTGCTTCATTGTCACCTTTTTGAAAGCCATAGTTGCCAAATTGAGAGTGATTGCCGCCTTCAATAGCATTATAAATTGTTTCGTTCGGGAGAAATGGTTTTTTTTCATCGATTTTCACTTGAGTGACAAAGGCGTCTTTTGAGCCAGAAATCGAAAGCACTTTTAGTGGACTGGCAGACAAGTCATTGCTTTTTCCAGCAGGATATGAAGCGAATAATATGAGCGCTTTAAATGCAGTTGGATGTTCATAAACAACTTTAGCCGCCATAGAGCCACCTAACGAATGGCCACCTATGACCCATGTATCGGCTATCCCCAGTGTTGATTTGAGCGCCATTGCCTTGTCTGCGTCAAATACTGCGAAATTGAAGGGCATTTTAACTATGATGACCGGTATTCCAGCTTCTGCTAAGCGCTGTGCCATAACGGCATACGCTTCAGGTTCAACTTTAGCACCTGGATAATAGAATAAACCCGGTTTTGATGCGCCACTAAGAGGGGTAAATGCAATATAGTCATCCGTCACATCTACGGTCACTTTATCATTCGTTTGCATTGCAATCAAAGACAACATATCAGGTTCATAACTGGCCATAAACCATATTCCTCCATAAACGATGGCACTCATGACGATTAATAGAAATACAGCGCCCAATGTTTTTCGAAGGCGTTTAGACTTTTTAGCTTTATTGACAGGTTTGCTATCGTTAACGGTATTATTCGTTTCGTCATTCATAATTCATCCCTCGTTTCAGGTTTCTATGTTAATTCTATTCACTCACTACATTCAACGTATCCAAAATAGGTATGGAGCCTGCCATACAATAGACATCCAGTTGATGCAACGAACGCGTCATGGCGACATAAAGTAATTTCACGTCTAGAGGATGGTCGGTATATCGCTCTTCTAGGGTCACAATGACAACCGCATCAAATTCCAAGCCTTTTGCAAAATAAGATGGTACGAGAATCACACCAGCCGTGTAATGCTCTTCTTTTTCGTCGAGAATTTTCACAGCATGACGTTTGTTTTTATCGAACGCTTTTTTGACGATCGTGCATGCATCTCGCGTTTTACAAATGATAGCGATAGATTTATACCCTTTCCCTTGAAGAGTATCCACTTTCTTTTCAAGTTCTTTGAGCAATGTGCTCGGATTCATGAAAGCGTTCACAATTGGCGTATCACCATGTCTGATGACGGGTTTTGCGTAGATTGTACTCGGGTCGTTAAGCTGCGTGAGCACCTTATTTGCAAGCGTCATAATCTCAACCGTTGTACGATAACTCTGTTCAAGTGTCATATAATTCGGTTGATCACCGGCGAACACCTCTTCCATGACAGATTCCCAGCTCGTTGTGCCTCTATAGGCGTGAATGCCTTGTGAGAGATCGCCAAGAAGTGTCAAACGCGGCGTTTTTAGTACATGCTTTAGGATGAAAAATTGAAATGTGCTAAAATCTTGCGCTTCATCAATAACGAGTGTTGTAATCGCCACTGGTTCATCAAATCCATGTAACCTATGTTTGATATAAAGTAGCGCAGAAAGGTCTTCTAGTTCAAATTTGTTGATGGTTTGAAGCGTTCTTGCGAGCGTCGTATGATATTGAATTTGCGCATCGCTTAAGATATGTCCGAATGTCGTTGTCATCTGCTCGGGATTTGACATTAAGTCGTGGTAAGCAGATAGGAAATCGAGTTTTGGGAACAATTCCATGTATTTTTTTACAGCGAATTTGTTCTCGACTTTCATTTCTTCGATTTTTCGATCTCTAGTGTCCATAAGTGCGACCACACGCTCGCGTCTTTCATCACCTGGTGCTTCTTTACGAAGGATTTCATCGATTTTAGCGTCATATCGGCTTTCGATGACGGATGCGCCTTCTTTATAGACTTGCTTCAATCTGGCGGTCAAGATCTTCTTAATCTCATGGACGCGTTTGTGAAGTGCCATATACTGATAGCTCTCGAGAAAGAGAGAACGTATCTCACCACGATTCGCTAGGACTTTGCCTTGAAAGGCGAAGTGTTCAGAAGGTGTAAAGTATTTTTCTATATTTGCCATATAGGCTTCGATGCCGTCTTTAAATGTCAGTGACCCTTTAAAGGCCGTGTGCCATAGTATCATGGTTTTACGATCGTCATTTTGCAGATCTGCGCCATTGACATGAATCAAGTCCATTAATTTTTGATTCTTATCGACGAGATTGATTTTTTTACCGATGCATTCGGACATAAAGTCGATAAATGTCGTCTGTTTGACTTTTTCTACGCCAAGTTCTGGTAGGACTTCAGAAATATAATTGATAAACAAGCGATTTGGCGCGAGAATCATAAACGTTTCTGGATTAAATGTCTTCTCATACGTATAGATAAAATAGGCAATTCTATGGAGGGCGATCGTCGTCTTACCACTGCCCGCAACGCCTTGAACAATCAAGGGTCGCCTCATATTTGCTCGAATGACTCTGTTTTGTTCTGCTTGTATGGTTGATGCGATGTCTTTGAGTCTTTTATCAGCACTCGCTTCAAGAGAGGCCTGTAAAAAAGCGTCGTTTGTGGTGATGTCTACGTCTATGAAATCGACAAGCTGTGCATTTTCAATGGCAATTTGTCTTTTAAGTAAAAGCTCTCCCACATAGATGTCACCTTCCGATTCGTAGGTATTCTCTCCAAGTCGACCTTCATAGTAAAGATTGGCAACCGGTGCACGCCAGTCGACGACTAGCGGCGTAAATTCACCCTCCCGAAGGAGTGATGTTTTGCCAATGTAGAAGCGTTCGCGTTTATCGCTACCCTTTGCAACGAAATCAATACGTGCAAAATAAGGTTTCTTTTGGGCGCGAATGAGATTGTCATAATTCTTATCCGCTATCTGTACAAATTGCGTATTGATCATCACGTTGATATAGTTTGCTGAACTCTCTTGAACGTCCATATCGCTCATGGCATCCTTGATGTTATCGCTATAATGCCTACGATAGTTCTCTACGGCAGTTATCGTGTGTTCGATATGCAGACTTGTTTCCTCAAGCCTTTTTACTTCAGTTTCATAGTCCGGATGATTTTTGATCTTCATGATGGCCTCCACAAAAGAATAAGGATAGTTTTTATCGTGACGACAAAACTATCCATAGGCTAAAAACAGAACCTTCATATTATAGTGAATTCTCAGTGGAAAGTCAATGTCTTGCCAAACTGCTTTTCAAAGCGTTCTGCATAACGCAGGGCTGAAGCACGCTCCAGTTCAACAGAGTCATCGGATATGAGTTGAATTGAAATGCGATTTTTAAGAATTTTGATTTTGATATCTTTCACCGTTGAGCGTTCCGCTTTGTCCAGCTGTTCTGCTATATTGAGTAGGACAACAAGTTTTCCAAGTCTTGAAACTTCAGATTTGCTGATGATGCCTTCATATTCTGCCATGCGATTTCGGATGCTGTCTTCCCTATGACTGCCGACGAGATAAGCAACCGAAAGTCTTTCCGTGTTTGTGAGCCCATCTAATCGGCCATTTAAGATGAGATAAAAGCCATGTATATGATGGTCATAATATTCAATATGAATACCGATATCATGTAGTGTTGCAGCAGCACTGATGATTTTTCGATCATTTTCCTGTAAATTACCTAATTTCTCAAACGCATCAAACATCTTTAAAGTGAGCATTTTGACATGCTCCGCATGGGTCTCATTGACATCAAAACGCCTTAGCATATTTTCCTTGCTGCTTAATAGGACATCAGGGACTAAGATGGGTTTGCCAATTGACTTAAAATATTTTTCATAAAAGTAACCATCGCGAAGTCCGTTCGCACTGATTCGAATTTCAGGGGTATCTAGTCGGTCAAAAAGACATTTGAAAGGTAAAATGCCCAAGGTGATGATATCGACGCGTTTTTTACTGATGCCACTAATTTTGTCGAGGTCTTTTTCTTCGGCGTCTAAAATCATGGAACAAATGCGATCGACTTCCAACTCGTGCATGCGATAATTGTGCATATTTTCAATGGGATATCCGTTTAAATCACGATCGATACGACCAAGGGTTCGAACCACGCCACCGAGACCGATGATTGGCTTGCCTTTTAATGCTTTTAGCCAAGGCAGTCGGTCATAATAGACTTCTATATATTTTTTTGCAGCTTCAAGGCGCTTTTTTTTATTTTTTATTGTACTAAACCGTTCTGATAGTGTGACAGAACCAATGGGTAAACTTACAGCCTCCATGAGTTCGCGGCCTTTCATCCAGATGAGCTCAGTGCTGCCGCCTCCAATATCGAGAATTAAGGCATCATCTATCGTCATAGAATTTACAACACCAAGATAATCATAGTAAGCTTCTTGGTGACCAGTTAAAACCGTAAAATCAAAACCCGTTTCATGTTTTACACGCTTTAAAAACGCCTTCTTATTTTTTGAAAGCCTGACTGCAGCAGTTGCTAAAGCGTATACTTCAGGGGTTTCGTTAACTTCTATTAGTTTTTTAAAATAAAGGAGCGCATGAATTGTGCGCTCGATAGGGATTTCTTTTAAAACCATCTCTTCGCCCATACTTTCGCTAAGTCTGACCATTTCACTAGCTTGCTCGTAGATACTGTATCCTCCGCGTGCATTGATGCCAAGAATATTCATGCGAATTGAGTTGGAGCCGAGATCGATTATAGCGATGGATCGAACCAAAGGATCACTTTCTTTCTAAAATAGATTTGAGTTTGTCGTTATAGTCTTTATTAGTGGTATATTCTAAGCTCTTAAGTATTTCCTGAACTTTAATGGGCTTTGTATGGCTACTGTTTGCGTCAATACGTTTTCGCGTATAACTACCATCCTCACCGAGTATCCAGGATTTTTGATTGTCCGCTAAATAGAGTTTTAAAGTCTGCTTGATGCGTGTGGCAATCTCTGGATCTTCTATTGGGAACATGAGCTCAACACGACGGCTAAGATTGCGCGTCATCCAGTCTGCACTGGATAAGTAGATTTCCGAATTTCTGTGATTCTCAAAATAGAAAATGCGACTGTGCTCTAAAAATTCACCAACAATACTGACAACTTCTATATTCTCGCTAATGCCAACAACGCCAGGCTGAAGCGCGCAAATACCGCGTATAATCAACTGAATTTTAACGCCAGCTTGTGACGCTTCGTAGAGTTTTTCTATTATTTCAATATCAACCAATGCATTCATCTTTGCTATGATTCGGCCACTATGTCCTGCCTTAGCATGATGGATTTCACGATCAATTAAGTCGTTGAATTTTTGTCTCAATGTAAAGGGTGCGACACTCATAACGCTTGTATTGACCGATGTAACAAAACCCGAAACCATATTGAAAAATATCGAAGCATCTGCACCAAAACTCTCACGACATGTGATGATGCCCATGTCAGTGTATACTTTTGCCGTCTGATCGTTATAATTGCCCGTACTTAAATGAATGTAACGTTTAATTTTATTTTTCTCCCGTCTGACGACGAGGGTTATTTTTGAGTGTGTTTTTAAGCCATAAATACCATAGATGACATGAACACCTCTTTGTTCGAGTTTTTTGGCCCAGTTAATATTGTTTTCTTCATCAAACCTTGCGCGAAGTTCAACGAGTACAGTGACTTGTTTCCCTTTTTCTGCAGCTTCTGCGAGCGCTTTGATTATTTGAGAATCTCCGCTGACTCTATAAAGTGTTTGTTTTATCGCCAAAACTTGTGGGTCTTTGCTCGCTTGTTTGATAAAATCTATGATGGTATCAAATGTTTCAAATGGGTGATGTACGAAGATATCCCCTTCTCTAATGGTTTTAAAAATATTTTTTTTATCAATTACGGGTACGCGTTTGGGTTTATAAGGCAGTCGACTCAGCTCGGGATGGTCTTTAGGCGCTTTAAGCTTAAATAGAAAAGTTAAATCGAGTATGCCATCGATACGATTGACTTGCTGTGATTCTAACAATAGTGAATCTTGAAGCACTTTTGCAAGCCATAAATCATCAGAATGTACCATTTCCAGCCTTACTGTTTCGCCCCATTTTCTGAGTTTTACAGCCTCTTCAATGACCATAAGAAGATCTTCCGCTTCATCTTCGATGATATTTAAATCACCATTTCGCGTCGCTCTAAATTGACAGGTTGACAGGACTTGATGGCCTAAAAACAACTTGTCAATAAAAGTTTCTATGATATCTTCTAGCAAAACATAGCTTACTTTCGAATGAGAATCTTCAACTTTAATGAGTCGGTCAAGCATATTTGGTACTTGTACCAATGCAAGTTTAGGATCTAAGCCAATTAACAACTTTATACCAATATAAAGATTTTTATTGGAAATAAGTGGAAAACGTCTTGAAAAGTCAACGGCCATAGGGGTTAATACTGGAAAAATTTCTAGATTAAATTTACGTTCAATTTGTTGAACAATATCTGGTGTAAACTCACTACGCCTAAGTATTTTGACCCCTAATTCTCTAAGTTCAGTAAGAAGCTTTGAAGTCATCTCGTATTGCAAATAGACGAGCTCATTGACTCGGGTATTAATGGTTGTTAATTTTTCTCGCGGCGTTAGTCCGGATGGATCAACATCCTCATAACCAGAACTAAGCTGGTTTTTCAATGCAGCAACGCGCACCATAAAAAACTCATCAAGGTTATTTGAAAAGATCGCACTAAATTTTAACCGTTCAAGCAATGGTGTAGACGTATCTTCCATTTCCATAAGAACGCGTCGATTAAATTCGAGCCAGCTGAGTTCGCGATTCAGTAACATTAGTCCACATCCTTCAATTCTGGGATAATGCCAAAAGTATTGGCAAAGTTGTCTATAGTGAATTCAAAACTCCATTCTTCTAATATGGTCGCTTCACTGCGAACAACATATATGAGAAACTTAAAATCGGTGATTTCAGTGTCAATAATTTCAATGCGTTGTTTTTTACTCTTATCTAAGGCATCTACAATAGATAAAATTGAAGCGAGTTTAAAAATACGGACTTGATCATCATTATGAATACCAGGGATGTTCGCCGCATACATTTTTTGTTCAGAACTGGAGATAAGTCGACAGATATGAGCAATGAGTAATGATTCCTCGTGTTTAACACCAAATATATCCAAATTGCTTATTTTCTCAAATGTCGTTATTAAGTAATCTCTCATGCGTGTAAATTTTCCAATCTCGTGTAATATCGCAGCCAATCTGATCAACACGTCATCCCGTTCATGAAATTGATAGGTTTCTTTGAGTGATTTGAACAATAAAAGGGCATTATGTTCCATATATTTGACATGAGCGTCACTACTTTTATAACGTTTGCTAATTTCATAGGCTAGAGTATAAACGTCATTGTTAAATGCTTTATACTTTGTAAGTTGATAAGCCGATTCGATGGCTTCTGCCAAGATACCGTCACGCAGTGAAACATTTGGCACTTGAATGGTTTCAGAATCAACGAGGTCTGTAAACACGTCATAAACGATAATTGAAGCTAAAAATTCATACCAGTTAATGCCATTGCTTTCGATTCGTCTTCTCATTTCATAATCGCTTGACATCGCTTTCGTTGCAAATGCTTTAAACTCGGACATAGGGATTTCATCTCTTGTGCCAAAGAGGATTTCTTTGATTTGTTTGGCATCACCGCCGATCGCAATAAAGTGATTGAGTGTCTTTGCCTCAATATTGGGCCAAATGTGAGACGTTCTTGTCACAACGAGCTCTCTCAAAACATATGGATAATTGACCGTGCGCCCCTCAAGCTCAATCAAAATGTATTTGAGACTTTTAATACCTAGTTTAATTTCATCGTTTTTAATGAGTTTATTTTGGTTGTAAATGCTAATATCACAACTTCCTGAGTTTACTTCTACAAGGAGTGCCCCTTTTCGAACATCCTGATAATTCGCCATTTTATCTCGAATCGATTTATAAGTTAGAAATTTTTCGATCGTATCTTCCACGACTTCGACTTCAATGCCGGTTTTCATACGAATGATTTCAACGATATTTTTAGAATTTTCAGCTTCTCTAAGTGCACTGGTGGCGACTGCTTTGTAATTAACTACACCATAACTTTCCATAACTTTTTTAAAGTAATTGAGTGTGTCAATGGCTTCTCTGACGGTTTCAAGTTGGATGGTATTGGATAAAAAAACTTCATCACCAAGTGGAATAGAAACAGAAATATCTTCTAAAACTTGGATATCCCCACTATTTACTTGAACAACTTTCAACTTTATGGCATTTGATCCTAAATCGATTGCTGCAAATAAATGGTCCATATCGATTTCCTTTCATCACTAAATTTAATGCGTCAATTTCACAATCAATCTTCTGTAGATAATGGTGGTGATTGAGGTACCTCTTGAACCCCTTTTTGATCTACTTCTTGAATATCAGATTTATTCCGTATAGCTTTTTTGGACAGTTTCACAACACGCTTTTCGATGATTTCATCTGGAGACGCTTTAGTTTTTTTGCTTTCTTTTTTATCTTTTATCTTCTTAGAATGACAGAGTGCGTCATCATCGTTTGCGACACGGCCGCATTTCATACAAATATATTTTGGTTCGTTGACCATATGTGTGTACTTCTTTGTATGATCTTCTAAAAAACCATCGCTGACAAGTTTACATAATTTTTTTGACATAATTTTAGCTCCTTTTAAGGTCAATTTGACCACTTTTATCTTACTCATTTATATATATCCAAATTTACATCATAATAACCAGTTGCGTTTTTTTTTCAAAAAAAACACTGCTGATGTATTTATAATACAATCGACAGTGCGTGATTCAGAAGGTATCGTTTATAAATAAACAAAGATAGGTGTTTCATTTTCGGTAACCTTGACAATAAAATGAAGCGCATGTTCAGAGGCATAGGCCTCAAGTAATTTCTTAAAAGGTTTCATGTAAATGCGCTCACTCTCAAAATGACCGATATCAACCAATATTAAGTCAGTACCGATAACGGTTTGTGCCTCATGATATTTTAGATCTGAGGTGATGTAAACGTCCGCTTTTACTGAAAGTGCATCTACAATAAAATCAGATGAGGCACCACTTGATAAAGCAATGGTTTGAATAAAGCGTGGTTCTTTAGTGGTTTTAAAGTTGGCAACCTTAACTATTTGAATACCAAATAGTGCTTTGGTTTTCTCAATAAAGGTATCAAACGTCTCTGCCTTTAAAAGGTCACCAACAACCCCGAATTGATGAAACGCATTGAGCGGTTTCAAGTTAACGAGTGGATAGAGATTAGCAATGGTTTGATTGATGCCGAATTCAAATGATCGGTCTAAATTCGTATGGGCGGCTATTACCGAAATTTTATGTTGAATGAGTTTTAAGAGCAAACCACCTTTACGATCTTCATACGTTATCTTTTGAATGCCATTAAAAATAATAGGATGATGCGTGATGATTAAGTTGAAATCACCTTCAATGGCTTCATCAACAACCGCTTCTGTTATATCCAGTGCGAGAAGCACTTTATTTACGGTGGCAAAGTCGCTTCCGACTAAGAGGCCAACATTATCCCAAGATTCAGCTGTTTCAAAGGGTGCAATGTGGTCAATAAAATCATAGATAGCTTTAACCTGTGGTTGTTTAGACATGGTGACCTCCTCGCAATTTACGCTTTAAAACTGAATCGAATTTTTGAGAGTGTCTCTAGTTTTTCTGTACAAAGTTTAACTTTTTCATTTGTTTCTGATTGCGCCTCTTTATGAATCTGTGAAAGGATCGTTTTGTACTTTTTCTCTTTAAAATCTAAAAAAACAAAGTAATCCTCTATTTGACTTCTAAGAATTGTTTTTCCAAATTCTAAATCGCTGCCGATAATGGGTATTAAGTCATAATCGCGTTTGACGACGTCATCATCACTTCCGGATGTAACAACAATGATTTCATAATGTTTATGTGCGTCCTTAATAAAATGATCCCAAAGTAAATTGAAGCCATTTTCTATCAGCCAATGCCTTAATGATTCTTGATCGGTCATAGGTTGAAGCACATAAAAGGCAAAACTTTTAGATTTCTCAATGTTCTTAGAAAGTATTTCTTGGATCATGCCGCCGCCCATACCTGCAATGTAAATGAGATCGACTTCACTTGCTTTAAGTGGTTCAATACCAGAGCCAAGTCTAAACGTCGAAAGTTTGGCATAATCAGACCCTTCAAAAGTTTGAATCGCATTTTTAAGGGGTCCAGTATTAATATCACAAAGGATACTTTTTTCAATCATCTTATTGTCAAACATCGTGTAAGGCAGATAACCATGATCGGTTCCAATATCTGCAATTGAGGTGAGTTTTTTATCTAGTTTTACAGCTTGTTCCATCAAAGCGTTCAAGCGTCCCGATATTTTAAATTTTTGCATAGTGTCCCCTTATGAAAATAGAATCTGCAAATGCAAATTCTATTTTGTAATTATGATTTAGATTTAGATTAAAATTAGCTTTAGAATTTAAATGATTGATTAAGACTTATTCTAAATAATCCTTGAGTTTCTTGCTTCTACTTGGATGTTTAAGTTTTCTGAGTGCTTTTGCTTCAATTTGTCTAATGCGCTCTCTGGTAACATCGAACTCCTTGCCCACTTCTTCAAGTGTTCTGGCACGTCCATCTTCAAGTCCAAATCTAAGCTTTAATACTTTTTGTTCTCTAGGTGTTAGTGTCTCAAGGACTTCCATAAGTTGTTCTTTAAGCATTGAGAAAGCAGCTGCATCCGCAGGTGCAGGTGCATCATTATCTGGAATAAAGTCACCAAGATGTGAATCTTCTTCTTCACCAATAGGTGTTTCCAATGAAACAGGCTCTTGTGCGATTTTTAAGATTTCTCGTACTTTTTCAACGGTCATGTCCATTTCCTTTGCAATTTCTTCAGGCAATGGCTCGCGTCCATACTCTTGTAAGAGTTGACGCTGTACACGAATTAATTTATTAATGGTTTCAACCATATGCACAGGAATACGAATCGTACGGGCTTGATCGGCAATCGCACGTGTAATCGCTTGACGAATCCACCAAGTGGCATACGTCGAGAATTTGAAACCCTTCGTCCAGTCAAATTTTTCAACAGCCTTAATCAGACCTAAGTTACCTTCTTGTATGAGGTCAAGGAAGAGCATGCCGCGGCCAACATATTTTTTAGCGATACTAACCACAAGACGCAGATTGGCTTCACAAAGTTTGCGTTTCGCTTCTTCATCACCAAATGCCATACGTTTTGCAAGCTCAACTTCTTCATCACCCGACAAAAGTGCAACTTCTCCAATTTCTTTAAGGTACATCCGCACAGGATCGTCGATATTAATGCCTTTCGGAATCGAAATATCGATCACTTTTTCATCTTCGTCTTCATCTTCTGCAGGTTCAAGTTCATTTAAACGATCAAGGTTATCGATATCGTCAATATCATCATCTATATCTTCTAAATCTTCGAGGTCAATGTCCTCAAGGTCAGCTATATCGTCTATGTCAACAGCATCTTCTTCGTCTTCAGGAATAATGGTAATATCCATTGCAGAAAAAGCTTCATAAATCTCATCGATTTGGTCTTTATCGATTTCAATCTCTGATAACTTATCTTGAATCTCTACATAGGTTAGACTTCCCGTCTTTTTACCTTTTTTGATTAAAGCTTTTACAAGTTCTTGGTGTTTGGCATTCAATTTTTCACTCAATTGAATTGCCTCCTTTCAGTTTTTAAATTTATGGTGTCGCATTGTCATTGTTAGTGCTTGTTTTTCGATACGTCTTTGCTGAATCAACTGCTGTAAATTGCCTTGCTCGTCTGTTTCTTTAAGCTGCAAATTGAGCGATTCAATTTCATCATCGAGGTTAATAAGCAATAAGTTATTGATAATGAAGTCAATATCGATATCAGAAACGTTGTCAAGTTGACTTTGAATGATGTCAAGCAGCCCAGTGGATATCGAAAGGTCTGCATTTTCGATGATATGTTGCATCGAAAATTCTGTATGTGTATTGTAATAGCTGATGACATAATCAATGATTTCTTGTAATTCATCTGTAAAAGTGAATTTAGCAATCATCGCTTTGTGATGATCGGATAATGTATCAAATTTATGAATGTAGCAAGTAACCAGTTGTCTTTCAAGATAACGCTTTTTATCGCTAGAAATCTTAGGTATTGTTTCTGCTTTCTTGTTTTTAGTATGAAACCCATACTGTGCATTGGCGTTATAATTTTCTTTAAAAACTTCCTTAGCGATAAGTTCTCTACTGACGTCTAGTAAATTAGAGAGCTTATCAATATAGAGATTTTTTTCAAAAGCATTTGTAAGCTCACCAATAATCACAACGGCTTTCGATAAAAATTCGATTTTTTCTTGATCATTATTTAAGTTGAACGCCTGCATGAGATGATTGATGCGATATTCGGTAGCCGTGACTGCCGTATCTATCTTTTCTTTAAACTTTTCAGCACCATATTTTTTCAAAAAATCGTCGGGATCCATATTTTCCCCTAAAACGATAATCTTGATTTTTTCGACAATGCCCTGTAAAACATCTAAACTTCGAAGTGTTGCTTTCTGACCAGCAAAATCTGAATCGTAGCAGATGATTATTTCGTCAGCATATCGCCGCATTAATCGGCCATGTTCTGCAGTAAGAGCCGTGCCAAGTGTTGCAACTGAATTTGTAAACCCGTAGGTGTGCAAGGCAATAACATCCATGTAACCTTCTGCAATGATCAGTTGTTTTTTATCTGTTTGACTATTTTTAGCGAGATTAAGTCCGTATAGGGTCTGACTCTTGTTAAAAACATCGGTCTCGGGAGAATTTAAATATTTAGGTAAAGAATCATCCATAACACGACCACCAAAACCAATAACTTTACCCTTTGGGTTGATGATTGGAAATATAATTCTATTCCTGAATCGATCATAATATCGTGATTTTTCTTTGTTTGGAATAATTAATCCAACATTCTCTAAATCTGTAATGGCATATTTTTGTGATAGATTCTTAAGCAAATCGGACCATGCGTCACTTGAAAAACCAATGCCAAATTGTTTGACAACATCAACATGAATACCACGTCTTTCAAGGTAGGTCATTGCATCTGGATGTGTGCGCAAATTTTTGTAGAAAAAAATGGCGGCGTCTTTTAATATGTCATAATATTTTCCATGTTGACTGCTGTTTTTTTGCCCAGCACCTTTTGCAAATTGTGAAATATCCACATTATATTTGTCTGCCAAGAACTCAACGGCGTCAATACTGTCTAGATTCTCATATTGTGTGATGAAGTTAATGGCATTGCCAGCAGCGCCACAACCAAAACAATGATATAATTGTTTATCCTCTGATATTATAAATGAGGGTGTCTTTTCATTGTGAAATGGGCATAAAGCTTTGTAATTTTTACCGGAACGATCGACTGTAATGTAATTTGAGATAATATCTACAATGTTGACATTGTCTAGAATGTAGTCGAAAATATTCCCTTCAGATCTATGACTCATTTCTTCACCTTTCCATAACTAATAAGTGCCTCTAACTATTTCGACATTTTAAGTGAAAATCCTCTTTTATTACGAAATATAATTAAAACAATCACATAAATAATTTTTGTTTCTAATATAACCAAAATTTTGGAATGAAAAGTTCCTTATACAAGTTAACCGCATAGCGGTCAGACATGCTTGCAACATAGTCTTTGACGGCTTCAACACCATCTCCACTTTCGTAATCTGATAACCGTTCAGTAGGCATTTGCTCAGGATGCTTTTTATAATAATCATAAAGTGATTCCACGATATATTCAGCGCGTTCTTCTTCTTTTTTTGCTTCTTTGTTAAAATAGACATTTTCAAACATAAACGCACGCAATTGATTGAATGAAGCTTCAATCTCTGGACTCATTTTAATGATTGAGGCGTTTTCACTATGGATTATGATGTCCATAATCATGGTATTAATGCGCGCACTATGTGAATGGCCCAGTGTGCGTTTCAAATCTTCAGGAATATCATGGCCGTTTAACACACCAGCTCGGATCGCATCGTCGATGTCGTGGTTCAGGTAGGCAATGCGATCGCATTTACTTACAATCTGCCCTTCTAAAGTCCTTGGGATTCCAGAGGACCCGTGTTGCACAATGCCATCTCTGACTTCATCTGTTAAATTCAGTCCGTATCGGCTTTTTTTTCTGCGTTCCAAATAATCCACAACGCGTAGGCTTTGTAAATTATGTTTGAAACCTGTGGGGTGAATGGCATTAAGACGCGCCTCACCACAGTGACCAAATGGCGTATGACCGAGATCGTGTCCTAAGGCAATTGCCTCTGTGAGATCTTCATTTAACCTAAGTGCTCTAGCAATGGTGCGCGCAATTTGAGCCACTTCAAGTGTATGGGTTAGCCGTGTTCTATAGTGATCCCCTTCTGGAGATAGAAATACCTGTGTTTTATGTTTAAGCCGTCTAAAGGATTTACAGTGTAAAATGCGATCTCGATCCCTCTGATAATCCGTGCGTAGTGAACAAGGTTCTTCAGGTGCTCTTCTACCAACAGAATGGATCACCTTTTGAGCCCTATCATCTAAAAGAGTAAGTTCCATTTGCTCTTGAATTTCACGTGTATTTATCATCTTGTTCACGGCCTCCAATCTTTTAAAGGGTCAGTCATTCTATTGTATGTATACAAGGGCTATAAATCAATCATCAAATTGTGAATGTTTTTCTTAAAATGGTATATTTATTTTATAAAGTGAATAGGAGCTGAGATCAGCTCCTATTCTTTATGGGTGATAATGCGTTTATTTGTTATTGATTGCGGCATGTGCAGCAGCTAAACGTGCGATTGGTACACGGTAAGGCGAACAAGAGACATAATCAAGGCCGGATCTATGGCAAAAATCAATTGATTTTGCCTCGCCACCATGTTCACCACAAATACCAATTTTCAAATCAGATTTGACGCCTCTACCTAGACCAACAGCCATTGTAATGAGTTTACCAACGCCGTTTTGATCGATGGTTTCAAATGGATCTTTATCAAAGACATTTTTCTTTAGATACTCTGGTAAGAATTTACCCGAATCATCACGAGAGAAACCAAGTGCCATTTGTGTTAAATCATTGGTACCAAATGAGAAGAATTCAGCTTCATTAGCAATTTCATCGGCAATTAAACATGCTCTTGGCACTTCAATCATGGTGCCAATCTTGTAATCTAGCGTGACATCACCTTCACCAATAATCTGATCAGCTACTTTTTTAACAAGGTCTCTTAGGATTGTATATTCCTTCATATGGCCAACAAGCGGAATCATGATTTCAGGTTTGACATCGATGCCCAATTCTTTTTTACAATATAAAGCCGCTTCAATAATAGCGATACTTTGCATTTCATAGATTTCTGGATACGTAAGACCTAATCGACAGCCTCTATGACCAAGCATTGGGTTAACTTCTGAGAGATTGTCAATTTTGTATTTGACAAATTCATACGTTTGATCGAGATCTTTCGCAAGGTTGCGGATCTCTTCATCTTTATGTGGTACGAATTCATGTAGTGGCGGGTCAAGCAAACGCACTGTAACAGGTCTTGCGCCAAGTGCCTTAAAAATACCAATAAAATCTTCTCTTTGATATGGAAGCAGTAATCGAAGCGATTCAAGTCTTTCCTGTAATGTATTTGAAAGAATCATTCTTCTAACATTTAAAATACGTTCTTCACTGAAAAACATATGCTCGGTCCGACAAAGGCCAATCCCTTCTGCACCAAAAGTAACGGCAGTTTCAGCATCAAGCGGTGTATCTGCATTGGTTCTGATACCAAGGGTTCTAAATTCATCTGCCCAAGATAATAGGAGTGCAAAATCCCCTGTTAAAGCCACTTCAACCGTATCGAGTTTGCCCTTGTAAACAGTGCCTGTATTGCCATCAAGAGAAATCCATTCGCCTTCTTTAAAAATTTCATCGCCTACGGTAAAGTATTTGTCTTCTTCATCGACAGAAATTTCGCTACAACCAGCCACGCAACATTTGCCCATCCCTCTTGCAACAACAGCAGCATGAGATGTCATGCCCCCTCTAGCGGTTAAAATACCATTTGCAACAACCATGCCTTCAATGTCTTCAGGGGACGTTTCTGTACGTACTAAGATGGATTCAACGCCATTTTCTTTTTGACGCGCAACATCTTCAGAATGGAAATAAATACGACCAGAAGCGGCACCAGGTGACGCTGGTAAGCCAGTTGCTATTGCCGTTGCATTTTTTAGAGCTTCGGGACTGAACATTGGGTGTAAAAGTTGATCAAGCTGTGACGGCTGAACGCGAAGCAAAGCTTCTTCTTTAGTGATAACACCACTCTCAACCATATCTACAGCGACTTTAACAGCAGCAAAGGCCGTTCTCTTACCGGTTCTTGTTTGAAGCATATATAATTTACCGCGTTCTACTGTAAATTCTATATCTTGCATATCTCTATAGTGTACTTCAAGTGAATTAGCGACATCAACGAATTGTTGATAAACTTCAGGTAATGCATCCTTAAGTTCATCAATTTCTTGAGGGGTTCTAATGCCTGCAACAACGTCTTCACCTTGTGCATTAATTAAAAATTCACCAAACAACTTATTTTCGCCAGTGGATGGATTTCTTGTAAAGGCAACACCCGTTCCAGATGAATTGCCCATGTTACCAAAGACCATTGATTGTATGTTGACAGCTGTTCCTAAATCATGTGGAATATCGTTATAATTTCTATAAACCCTTGCACGGTCATTGTTCCATGAACCAAAAACAGCTTCAATCGAACGCATCATCTGATCAACTGGGTCCATTGGAAAATCGAAGCCCTTTTCTTTTTTGACAATGGCTTTGTATTGGCTGATGATAAGTGAGAAATCTTCAACCGTTAATTGCGTATCAAGTTCATAACCTTGCTTTTCTTTTTGTCCGTCCAAAACACGGTCAAACTTATACTTAGGTATTTCTAAAACGACATCACCAAACATCTGTATAAATCGACGGTAACAATCATAAGCAAATCGTTTGTTACCCGTCAGATTTGCGAGTCCCTCGACGGAATGATCATTTAACCCTAAGTTTAAAACGGTATCCATCATACCTGGCATTGAGACAAATGCTCCTGAACGCACCGATACGAGTAACGGGTCATTAACATCGCCCAGTATTTTACCCGTTTTTTTCTGCAATCCTTCGAGGTATTCAAGAATTTCGGTTCTGATGCTGCTGGAAATTTGTTTTCCATCGACGTAGTATTGATTACATGCTTCAGTTGTAATGGTGAAACCATCTGGAACAGGTAAACCGATTTTTTTCATTTCTGCAAGATTGGCGCCTTTTCCACCTAATGTTTTTTTCATTTCCTTGCAGCCTTCTTCAAAGGCATAAACATACTTTTTCATCATAAAAACCTTCCCTCACAAAGAATTTTTTTTAATAAAACCCATAGCAATCAATGACCTGCTTTGGGAAACTCACTTAAATATACCGTACTTAAAGCTACTTCAATTTGATGTTGAGTCCTGTGATTTCAAGGATAATACTCGCTGTTTCTTCAATTGCTTTGTTGGCGACATTGATGACAGGACAACCGAGTTGTTTGTAAACACGTTCGGCATAATCTAACTCATGAAGGATGCGATCGAAATTGGCATATTCCACATCAGAAGAGAGGCCAAGTGCCCTTAGACGTTCAATGCGGATTTCGTTGAGTTTTTCAGGTGAATTGGTTAGTCCAATTAATTTATTCTTTGAGACTTGGAATATTTCTTTAGCCACCTGTATTTCAGGAACAAGGGGCACGTTTGCTACTTTAACATTTTTATGTGATAAATACATGCTTAGTGGCGTTTTAGATGTCCTAGAGATACCAAGTAAAACGACATCGGCATATTTGAGCCCTCTTAAATCTTTACCATCATCATACTTTACTGCAAATTCAATGGCTGCAACTCTTTCAAAATAATCATCGTCTAGTTTATACATCGTGCCAGGTTTTCTAGCTGGTTTAACGCCGAAGAATGACGAAAATTGAGTCAAAACAGGTGATAAGATATCATGACATAACACATTGTGTTGTGCACACATACTCACAATTGTGTTCGTGAGTTCTTCTAGAACAGTAGTGAAGAGAATCATTGATTGGTGTTTAGAAGCTTCAATAACGATTTCTTCAACAGCGTCCGCATCACGTACATAATTATACTTCTTAACGACATAATCTTTATTTAAAAATTGATTCATAGCAGCTCGTGCAACATGCGAAGCTGTCTCGCCTAGCGAATCTGAAAGTATAAAAATATAATATCGATTATCCATCTAAACCTCCCCCAAAAATGCTACATCATAATATTTATATCCCAATATAAAACTTTAAAACGACTAATATTTAAGGTGATTAAAATAAATAAAGACACTCTTGGCTTAAAATTTCAGTCTTTCATTGATGAAAGTAACTAAATCTTCAATGTTCACACGTTCTTGTTGCATCGAATCCCTATGTCTAATGGTCACACTTTGATTCTCTTCGGATTCGAAATCATAGGTGATACAAAACGGTGTACCGATTTCGTCATGTCGTCGATATCTTTTGCCGATACTACCAGAATCATCAAAATCGACGTTAAAATGATCTGCGAGCATCTCAAATACTTTTTCGGCTGATTCATTAAGTTTTTTAGAAAGTGGGAAAATCGCTGCTTTAAAAGGTGCAAGTGCTGGATGAAATTTTAATACAATACGGCTTGTGCCATCTTCAAGAGCTTCTTCATTATAAGCATCAACTAGGAATGCCAATGTTACACGGTCTGCACCAAGTGAAGGTTCGATACAATAAGGCACAAATTTTTCGTTTGTGATTGGGTCTTGATACATAAGATCAACTTTGGCATGCGCCATATGTGCTTTTAAGTCAAAATCCGTACGATCAGCAATTCCCCAAAGCTCTCCCCATCCAAATGGGAAGCGATATTCAATGTCAGTTGTAGCGTTTGAATAATGAGAAAGCTCTTCCGCTTCATGATCTCTAAATTTTACGTTATCTGGTTGCATGCCAAGCTTGTGAAGCCATGCCATACAGAATGATTTCCAATACTCAAACCATTTAAGATCCTCACCTGGTTCACAAAAAAATTCAAGTTCCATTTGTTCAAACTCGCGCGTTCTAAAAGTAAAGTTGCCAGGAGTGATTTCATTTCTGAATGATTTCCCTATTTGTCCAATTCCAAAAGGCATTTTTTTACGCGATGCGCGTTGAATGGCTTTAAAATTTACAAAAATACCTTGAGCTGTTTCAGGTCTTAAAAAAATCTCAGTAGAGGTATCTTCAACAACACCTTGGAAAGTCTTAAACATAAGGTTAAACTGACGAATATTTGTGAAATTTATAGCGCCACAATTGGTACATTTGATACCTTCAGAAGCGATATAAGCTTCCATTTTTTCATTACCCCATGCATCAACCGCATCTGCGGTTTCACCTTTAGACATCATATGTGCTTCAATTAGTTGATCAGCTCTATAACGCGTTTTACACGTTTTACAATCCATAAGCGGGTCGTTAAAACCACCAACGTGACCAGATGCAACCCAAACTTCAGGATTCATAAGGATTGCTGTGTCTATACCGACATTATAAGGTGAGCTTTGAACAAATTTTTTCCACCAAGCTTGCTTAACGTTATTCTTAAGCTCAACACCTAATGGACCGTAATCCCAAGTATTCGCTAAACCGCCATAAATATCTGATCCTGGAAAAATAAAGCCTCTTGATTTTGATAATGAAACGATTTTATCCATAGTTATTGGTTCCATAACGCCTCCTGTTAAATTTTTTCACAATATTTTTTGACAAATAAAAAATCTTCCATCCCTTAATAAAATAAGGGACGAAAGATTATTCCGCGGTTCCACCCTAGTTGGCAAATTGCCCACTTGAATATGCATAGCTCAGAAGCGCCTTCATATTTCGGGTACATTGGCTTCCACCATACGCCAACTCTCTTGTGAACCCTTAGTATTACTATTCTTCGTCTTAGCAGCACTTTTTTTTGATTCTAACATAAATAAATTAACCTGTAAAGTAAATTGCTACTTATTTGACGCTTCATCATCGGGTATATAATAATCGTCTTCATTATCAACACCCTCACCCTCCGTAGTGTTGTCTGAATGTGTATCAGATTTCGTATTTCTTTTTTCTTTATTAATCATGTTCATAAATTCATCAAATTTATCTTGCGTCAAATCATTGAAATTAATCATGCCACCATCTTTTTTAAGGATTTTAATTTCACAGCCTGTTGCTATGGCTGCAATAATTCCAGCGACGGTTGGAATTGTAAAAATTACGGCACTTATAGCACCCGCTACGATTGGTAGATCTAAAATGATTTTGCCGTTCTTTTCGATAAGAATTTGGCTGACCATTCCTTCGTTGACAAGGGCTTTAAGTCGATCAATAAGTTCTTGACCGTTCCCTTTTTTAAATGATTTTGTTTCAGAATGTTGTTCAAGGTAGACAATAGCTTTTAAAACATCGCCTTCATTTAGCTCAAGGGCTTCTTTAGCTACTTTATAGCTAACGCCAGTTCTTCCAATTACTTCATCTACCATTTCAAGTGTTATTTTCATATGAAATCTCCTTTAAGAACAATTGTTAATTGTATTATACCACTTAAATTTTTATTGATGACATATTTTTCGGATTTAAAGTTTGATTTTAATCATATTCTAATCATCAAGAAAAAATCAAGAAACAATCATAACTCACTCAAATTGAAGAAAAAAAAGCTTTTGATTTAATTTCTTTAATTCCGTTATGAAAGGCAATAAAATCTTCAAAGATGGACATTAAATGTTTGATATAGTTTTCGTGAATTCTTGTTTTATCAATAATTCTAACATCTTTTACCTCAAGATATTTAATGAGATTAACCATCTGCGCATTGAGTTTGACACCTTTATATGCTGTTGCTTCGCAATGATTACACACGATACCACCAGCAATAACTGAAAAATTAAGAGATTCTGCTTGTTTGCCACAACTGGAACAATCATTTGTGAGATTCGGGCTGTGACCTGTAAGAACGCAGAGTTTTATCAAATATGAAAGTCTCAAAAGTTCAAAAGACATAATGTCTACCACGTCACCTTTTGCAGCTTTACTTGCAAGAATTGAAATGATTTCAACAATCAACTGGTAGTGAGCATGATCGACGTTGTTTGATAATGTAATTAAATTACAAAGTTCTAAGAAATAGTTGCCATATGCCAGTGTATCCAGACGATCTGCAATTCTGAAATGCGAATCTACGATTTCACAGGAGCTGACTTTCATCATTTTGTGTTGTGTGTTTAAGATAAACGTTCCGAATACAAAAGGTTTCGAACAGGATGCAAGTTGAGATTTTGAACTTTTTGCGCCATTTGCAACAACATCAATCTTCCCTGCTTTTTTTGAATATAAAGTTAAAAACAAGTCGTTGTTGAGTGATTTAGACGTTCTAATAACCAGTGCATCTGTCTCAAAAAACATGACATCTCCTCTATGATTTAGATAACATATAAGTTGCTAATGAAAAATAAATGGTCAGTGCCGCAACGTCAATTGTCGTTGTGATAAAAGGCGCTGAAGCGACGGCAGGATCCACACCAATTTTTTTGAAAAAAAGCGGAACAATGGTGCCTATCGTTGCAGCTGCGGTCATATTCACCCACATGGAAATACCAACGATAAGGGCGATATTATAATCACCGTTTAAAAATATGGATGCGGTTGCAACGAGTAGCGAACAGACGATGCCAACGACTAGACCGACAGAAATTTCATGAATTAATGTTCTTAAGATACCTGTACCTTCTATAACATGCGTAGCAATATTTCTTACAGTAATTGTTGAAGATTGTGTGCCCACATTACCACCAATACCAGTAAGCAGTGGCATGAACAATGCAAGTGAAGCATTGGCAGTTATGGTTTCTTGATAGTTAGATAACACTCTAGAGGATAAAATACCGCCGAAAATGGTGATAATCAACCACGGAAGCCTTGATTTGACAGAATTTTTCACACGATTAAATAACGTTGCATCGCTTTCATATATCTCGTCTTCAGATGTACCCGCAAATTTAAAAATATCTTCGGTTGCTTCTTCTTCAATGATATCAAGGACGTCGTCGATGGTTATGATACCCTGTAAAACATTGTTGTTATCAACAACTGGAACCGCAAGTAAGTCATATTTAGATACAACACGCGCGACATTTTCCTGATCTTCGTTGATATTAACCGTGATAATGTTCTCATTCATGATTGAATCAACCGATCGATTTGGCGCAGAAATAATAAGTTCACGGAGAGAAATAACGCCGACTAAGCGATCTATTTCATCAGTCACGTAAATATAATAAATGGTTTCTGCATCAGGCGCTGTTGATCTAAGGGTTTCAATGGCATAATAGACAGAATAATCTTTACGAATGGACACATAATCTTTCGTCATAAGACGGCCCGCAGTGCCTTCTTCATAAATCAGAAGCTCTTTGACGTCTGCTGCATCTTCATAATCCAAAAATGCGATAATTTCTTGTTGCCTGCTCTCTGAGAGATCGCTTAATTTATCAACAATGTCATCTTGAGACATATTTTCAAGTAAGGTAACTTTTTTTTCATAAGTTAAATCTTTAAGAATATCGCTAAAATGTTCTGAGTTAATTTCTTCTAGAACTTCAGTGGCTTGTTCATCAGACAAAAGACCAAAAACAATCATCTGTTGATCATCTTCTAGATTTTCAAGCACTTCTGCAATATCGGCAGCATGCATATCTTCTAAATATTTGTGAAGTTCTAGTTCTCGATTATTCTCCAATAATTCTTCTACTTTTGATAAATATTCATAAAACATTAACATGCGATGTCACCTCCTTAAAAATTTAAAAGGGTAAGTGCATCACTTACCCTTTATAAATATACGCTATATAGTTGAATTAATAAACATTTTTTTGATATGTGATTACTCTTTATAACCAAGATTTTTTAAAAAATTGGTGTTATCACGCCATCCTTCGCGAACTTTGACGAATAACTGCAAATTAACTTTTGTCTGTAAAAGTGTTTCAATGTCTTGTCTTGCACTCTTACCGATGCCTTTAAGCTTTCTACCCTCTTTACCAATGATAATGCCCTTATGCGACGCCTTTTCACAAATAATATCGACTTCTAAGTCATAGATTTCTATTTTATCTTTGTTAATACGCTTTTTCATGCTCTGCACTTCTACAGCGACACCATGTGGAATTTCATCATCTATATACATCAAAACTTTTTCACGGACAATTTCACCAACAATCGTGCGCTCAGTTTGGTCGGTCATATGGTCCGTTGGATAAAAAGTGGGGCCTTCAGGTAGATCTTCTTTGATTGCTTTTATGAGTTCCGGAATGCCTTTTCCGTTTACTGCAGAAAGGCCGATGACTTTTTTAATAAATGTGAATTGGCTGTAAGCATCAAAGATAATCTTGAATGCATCTGGTGTAATAAGATCAACTTTATTGATCGCTAAAATGACATCGACTTTTGCCGCTTCGATAAATTCTAAGAGGTACTCGTCTCCAGGTCCAATTTTTGTTGAGTGATCCACCATCAAGATGACAACATCGACATCGTCTACGGCACTCTTGGCACTTGTTACCATGTAATCCCCTAATTTATTCTTGGGTCTATGGATACCAGGCGTATCAACAAATATGATTTGACTGTCATCATCATTATATACGCCGGTAATCTTGTGCCTTGTCGTTTGTGGTTTGCTTGACATAATGGCGATTTTCTCACCAATGATGCCATTTAACAAAGTTGACTTACCGACATTTGGTCTACCGATAATTGTAACAAATCCTGACTTAAAATGCATTTATGCCTCCCGTTTCCATCTTTATTTAAGGTCAATCTGTGTGAATGACTTAGGTAATAATGCGTCTATTTTATAGACTTCATAATCATAATCGTTTGCTACTATGATGTCAATGTCTTTTCCAAACTCTACAATGACTTGTCTGCAGATGCCACAGGGAAACGTATAATCCCCACTAGATGAGACAACAGCAATTGCTTTAAATGCCATCTCACCTTCTGAAATCGCTTTGAATATTGCAGTGCGTTCCGCACAATTCGTCGCGCCAAAAGAGGCGATTTCAACATTGCAGCCTGTAAATATTTTCCCACTTTCTGTTAAAAGAGCAGCACCTACTTTGAAATTCGAGTAAGGAGAATAAGAAAAAGTCATCGCTTCTCGCGCCTTTTGAATCAATTGTGTGTAAGACATTATGGTCGCTCCTCTATTTAATTTTTTCTATATTGCCTAATTTGACGATTTGGAACCATGTCACACCAGGATTTAGTTTTAATGATTGCCCATTTTCATCGAAAAAATGTGTCATATCAGTTGCTGAAGTTTTCTTCCATGTAACATCAATCCATTCGCCACCTGTGTAGTATTTTCCATCACCAGTGGTAACCAAATCCACATCTAAGCGTCCTTCATTATCCAAAACAATAGTTTTAGCGTATTGGACGAGAATGTTCGTACAACTAAGATGTTCTTTTGAATCTTCATCAAGATGGGGTTCTCCATTAGTATATCTATAATAGCGTTTTTCTGCATCGTTATATTTATACGAAGTGAAATAGCCAATCTTGTCAGATTGTACAGGTTCTTTGTAAACAAATGTAATCTCGGTTGCTATTTTCCCATCAATATCTTCAAATTTTTCGTTGAACGCTAAGAAGTTTACATCAACAGATGTTTTATAACCGAGTCGGTTGCCATCTTTGACAATAACCTCGGAAGAAGTGTACATGTTGTGTGGGGCGCTTTTGTGTTTTTCTCTCCAAAATGCCCCACTTGAAAGACCATCAATGTCCGCAAGACCTAATTTTTTAATATCGCTTAACGCTTGCATAGATCCCCCCACATGGACATAATAAGGATCAAATTCGAACGCTTTTTCTACGAAGTAAGGTCTAGAACTTCTAACTGGTCCGATGTGATCTGGATAATTGCCATAAAAGACAGCCATATACCTTGTGATTAAGCCTTCTGCTAAGATTTCATAAATGATGTCGGCTTCTGAGAGTGCGGCTTGAGGCCTAGCATAAAACTGATTATCAAGCATAACGACTATAGGTCGTCTGTCAGTCAAATCAGCACTTGAAATATTACCGGTTAATGGATTAATTGCACCTGTGGTATTTGCAATAGGCTCAGTGGTTTGTATGGCCTCATTCGTCAAAGTTTCGGGAATTTCAAATGGGTCAGTATGTGGTTCTGTTATATCAACGTTCTCATTTCTTCCTGATAATGTCATCGCGACAACTAAGACAATGATTGAAAAAAATGCGATACCCAATATAGCCTTTCTATTCATAACGCCTCCTGAATAGAAGTATCTCTGAATAATTTCAAAGATTTAAGTATGGTTTTTTCTTTATCGCGCATTTCTTTTTTATCATCTTCATTCATATGATCATAGCCAAACAAATGCAGGACACTGTGCACCGTTAAATAAACGATTTCTCGTTCAAGGGTGTGCCCGAATTCTTCCGCCTGACGTGTGGCTTGTTCAAGAGAAATGACAACATCACCAAGATAAATAAAGGGCTCACTAACGCCATCGTCTTTTAGGGATTCATATTGAGGAAAGGACAGTACATCTGTCACTTCATCTTTATTTCTAAATTCTTTATTAAGTGCTTTAATACGTGCGTCATCAACAAAAAGAACGCTTATCTCACCTTCAACATCAAATTCTTCGTACTCAAAAACTTTGTCTGTTGCTTTGATGATAAGTGCTTCTAAATTTTCAGCCAATTTCAAATGCGTTTCATTTAAAATTTCTATCTGCATTTTACGACTCCTTCTCTTCCGTTTGGTCGAAAGCATCTTTTGATATCTGATCCATATTGATTTCAGGATAAGCGATACGTTCATGAAAAATTCCACTAAGTACATTTAAAAATGAACCTTTTATAATCTCGAGCTCCCTAAAAGTCAAATCAGCATTCGAAAACTGATTTTCTGAAACTTTTTGCGCAATGATTTTTTCAATGAGTCGTGTAATTGAAGCTTGTGTTGGTTCTTCTTCACTTCTAACTGCGGCTTCGATAGAATCTGCAAGCATTAATATGACGGATTCTTTAGAATCCGGTTTTGGCCCATTATATAAGAATTTGCTCACATCCACATCGGGATTACTAAGTTGCTCACGATGGTAGAAGTATTTAATCAAAGAGTTGCCATGATGTGCTTTGATGACATCGATAATTTCTTGTGGTAGTTTATTTTTTTGAAGGAGTTCAATGCCATAACTCATGTGGTTCTTTATAAAATTGGCACTCACTTGTGGGGGCAATTTGTCGTGTGGGTTTTCATGACCAACTTGATTTTCTTTGTAATAATAAGGTCTTTCAAGTTTGCCGACATCATGATAAAACGACGATACACGTGTTAATAAGCTATCAGCCCCAATATCATGCGCAGCAGTTTCAGCAAGGTTTCCAACTAAAATACTATGATGGTATGTCCCTGGCGCTTCAATTAATAATCGTTTTAACAATGGGCGATTTGGGTTCGACAGCTCTAAGAGTTTGAAGGGTGTCAAAATACCAAAAAAACTTTCGAAGAATGGCATAATACCAATACTCAAAATAGCACTGAGTACGCCATTAGCAGCGGCAAACATAAGGTTATAAGGTAGGTGCATAATATCCGTTTTATTGATAATGCCCTGTGTAAGCGTAAAAATCACTAAAATTAACGAGACATACAAACCAATCGCGGCGACTTGTGATCTTTGTTTGATATTGGTTACAAGTGCTCTTGTCACAAGGATTGCAAGCAGATAAGCAATCATTGTATAGGCGCTCATACCTGTTAGCATGGCGACCAATATTAATAAGCCAATGCCAAAATAGATTGCAATGGTCGGTGTAATCATAATGCTGGCTAAGATTGAAAAAGCTGGTAAGGGGATTATATAGGGTGAAATATCATTGAAAAATGACGCACTCAGAAAAAACGTGAGAAAAAGACTCATTAAAATGCCATATTTTTTGGGAGAAGCAATGACTTCTTTTTCAAAAAATGACAAGTAGATATGTAGAATGCCCCATAACATTAAGAGTAAAAAAAATAGCCCGATAACCATAGTAAGGTTACCCATGGTCGATTCAACAATAACACCACCATTTTTCAACAGTTCGAAATCTGCATTTGAAAGAACCGCACCTTCTTCTAAAAACAAAGTGCCTTTTGGGTACATAATTGGATCTACTTTTAGACGTTCTGCGTCAATTTTTTCAGCCGTTTTAGTTTCATCTATAAATTGATTAACCACCAGTGCGCCAGAGATAAGTTTTGTGAGTACGATTTTATCGAATTCAGTGATATCAAACTGTGACATGATGTACGTATTGATGTTATCAATGGCAACTTGACGTTCATCGGTTGAAATACCCACAGACATGTTTTCAACTGTAATATCAATGGCATAATCTTGTAAGCGCTTTGTTTTATCCTCTGGTAAAACAACAATTGACATTAATTCATCATCAGTTAGCTGATAAATATTTTTGCGTTCAACACCAGCATACACCTTTTTCATAAGTTCTGTATCATTTGAATAATCTGCTTTTACTTCTACAAGACGCGTGAAGAATTCTGTAAGTGCTTTTTTTGATTCAACTTGTTTAGAAAAATCAACATAGGTGATCGGTTCTATTTCTGAAGCTCTACTCGCTCTTAAAGCTTCTGTAGCAACCTCATCAATTATATCTGTTTGAAGATAAATATCTTCTTTAAGGACACTCCCCGCTTTGTAATTATAAATTCCAAAAAAACTCGAGCTATTCAAAGTAAAGAAAACGATGATGAAACCGATAAACATAATTATAAAATTGTAAACCAGAGGTTTGTTTTTAATTTTAGTAAAAGGTCTCTTTCGTGTTCTATTTTTACTTGTATTTTTACTTGTATTTTTACTTGTATTTTTATTTTGAGCCATTTTTCACGTCCTTATTTTCTTTTTCATAACGTTCGTAGCTTAAAATAATCTTTTTAACGAGCTCATGGCGTATGACATCGTGATCGCTTAGTGTAACAAAGCCAATTTCATCAACATCCTTGAGTACTTCAAGTGCCTGAATTAATCCAGAACGCCTTCCTGTTGGCAAATCAATTTGTGTCATATCACCATTGACAACGACTTTTGAATTAAATCCAAAGCGTGTTAGAAACATTTTCATCTGTTCCTTGGTCGTATTTTGAGCTTCATCAAGTATGATAAATGCATTATCAAGTGTCCGGCCTCTCATATAGGCAAGAGGTGCAATTTCAATCAACCCGCGTTCTTTAAAGGATAGAAAGGCATCATTACCGAGAATGTCAATCAAAGCGTCAAAAAGAGGCCTTAAATAAGGATCCACTTTCATCTGTAAATCGCCAGGTAAAAAGCCTAGATTTTCTCCCGCTTCAACAGCTGGTCTTGTGATGATGATTTTTTTGACTTCGTTATTCTTAAACGCTTTAATAGCCATAGCAACCGCTAGAAATGTCTTACCTGTTCCAGCAGGCCCTATACCAAAAACAAGGTCGTTTTTTTGAATCGCTTTAACATATTGGTTTTGGCCCAAAGTTTTTGGTTTAATGGTTTTCCCTTTAGATGTGACACATATAAAAGATTTACCGAGATCTTCTAAATTGCCAGCATAACCAGCAACAATGGATTGAATAATGTATTGGATACGTTGTTTATCTATGGTGTCGCCATCTTTAATATTTTTTATAAGTATTTGGAGTGCTTCTTCAACTTGTGAAATAGCAATAGGTGCACCTTTTACTGTGATTTCGCCATCACGTGACGTAATGGCCACTGCAAACGCTTTTTCAAGCAACCGAATATTTTCATCGAGATTGCCAAATAAGAGATGAAACGCACTAAAATCATTAAGAATTAATTTCTTTACTGTCACCGTCGTCATCCATGCCTCCTGATTGTAAATGTTACATTTATTTTAACATAAATTAATATATAAATCACTTTATAGACATCAAAAAAAATTAATGGCACATCTCGAAAGACATGCCATTTAACTTATAATTCACTTTTAAGATTTTGGAGCGAGTGCCTTTTTGACAAGATCTGAAACGATTTTGCCATCAGCCTTACCCTTTGAAGCGTTTGTGACGATACCCATGACTTTGCCCATGTCTTTCATTGTCGTTGCGCCGGTAGTGTTGATCGCATCTTGGACCATCTTAACGACTTCTTCTTCTGAAAGTTGTTCAGGTAGATAAACCATGAGAATTTCTATTTCTTTTTCCGTTAGATCGACAAGATCTTGACGGTTGCCATTTTGAAACTCAACAATAGCATTATTTTTCTGTTTGATTTGTTTGGCTATAATATCAATGATCGCGTCATCATCAACATCTATACGTTGATCTACTTCAATTTGCTTTACAGCAGCACGAAGCATCGTTACGACAGACTTTCGAATCGTATCTTTTTCTCTCATAGCAACTTTTAAATCATCCATCAGCAAATCTTTTAGTGACATTTGATCACCTCTTCACTAAAACTGCTTTTTCTTTTTCTTTCTAGCTGCTTCAGATTTCTTTTTACGCTTTACACTAGGCTTTTCGTAATGTCTTCTTTTCTTGATCTCAGCCATTACGCCCGCTTTAGAAGTTTCTCTCTTAAATCTCTTTAAAGCACTATCAATGCTTTCATTTTCTCCAACTTTGATTCCAGACATTCACATTCCCTCCCTCCGTGAATAGATTCTTTAATAGTACAGAGGAATGTACCTAGAACATACTCGATTATTATACACTAGCTAACCATAAAAATCAATATCTAAAGTTATGTTTTTTATGATTGATTAACCTATAAAAAATTCTTGCTTTAAACGATTAACCCGGTGGCCATTTTAACTGTCGACCGCCAAGTAAGTGATAATGAAGATGTTGTACACTCTGACCGCCGTCTCTACCAATATTTGTAAGCAAACGGTAACCAGATTTGTCAATGCCTGCTTCTACAGCAATCTGTTTTGCAACAGAATGAATATGACCTATTAAGTCATGGTGTGACGCATCAATCGATAACGCTGAATCAATGTGTTCTCTTGGTACGATCAATACATGGACAGGCGCTTCAGGATTGATGTCTTCAAAAGCATAGACCCGTGCGTCTTCATATACTTTCGTTGACGGAATGTCACCGTTAATAATCTTACAAAATATACAATCCATATTATAACACCCCCCTTCATGTATTTGAGATACATTTTTATTATATCAAATAAAAGTCACTTGGACAGTGGTTTTTTAACAATTTACGCAAATTGTGAGATAATTTTTTCATTTTCTACTTCTTTTAATATAACCGAACGTATTTCACCTTGTTTTGCCGTATTTTCAGAGTCTACAACACTTAATTTCAAATAATTTTTGGTATGACCCAGCCATTCGTTACCCTTTTGGTCTTCAATGAGCAGTTCGAGTTGTTTGCCAATAAAAGATTTTTTGTAAGCGTCACCGAGTTTCTGCGCTAAGGCAATTAATTGTTCGCTGCGCATTTTCTTAACTGCAGAATCAACTTGATCAGGCATTGAAGCCGCAGGCGTGCCAACTCTCTTAGAAAATTGAAAGACGTGAATTTCACTAAAACGGATTTGACCCACAAAAGCCATCGTCTCTTCAAATTCAGCATCGGTTTCACCAGGAAAGCCAACGATAATGTCCGTTGTCAATGAAGGATTTTCATAGAGGCTTCTCAAGCGCTCAACGGAACCTTTAAATGCTTCTGCCGTATATTTACGGTTCATGCGATTTAAAACGCTATCCGAACCACTTTGAAGTGAAAGATGGAAATGGTCACACAACTTATCTAAGGGCTGAATGCGGTTAATAAAATCATCATTTATCAAACGAGGTTCAATAGAGCCAAGTCTAATGCGTTTTACACCTTCAATTTTTTGAATGGCTTCTAACAAGTCTATAACAGAAACGTCATCTAAATCCAGACCATATGATCCAATATGAATGCCTGTTAATACGAATTCTACATAACCTTTGTGCGTTAATGCAATGATTTCATCTAAGATATGAGATAATGAGCGGCTTCTAACGTGGCCACGCGCATAAGGAATGATGCAGTATGTGCAGTATTGATTACACCCTTCTTGAATTTTAATAAAAGCCCGTGTATGTGTTGTGATGCTGCTAACTGACATTTCTTCAAAGACTTTAATTTTCATAATATCTTCAACGATCACATAAGGTTTTTCTGTCAATCCAGCTTGATAATCTTCAATATAACTTATGATGGCACTGCGAGAATCGGTGCCAATAACGATATCAACATCTTCAATGGCGCGGACTTCATCGGGTGAGATTTGTGCATAGCATCCGACCACGACCACAAGCCCCTCTGGGTTACTTTTTTTTGCACGCCGTATCATTTGCCTTGATTTTTTATCGCTCATGTTCGTTACCGTGCAGGTATTGATGACATAAATGTCAGAAAAGTCTTCAAAATCAACGACTTCGTACCTGTTTTTATAAAAAATATCCATGAGCGCGTCTGTCTCATATTGGTTTGTTTTACATCCTAATGTAACGAATGCCACTTTATTCATTAATGATCTCCTTTAGCCCATTGCACCCATTTGATATTGAATGCAGGAAACAGCAACAAAACCGGCTGTTTCAGTTCTTAAAATACGTTTGCCTAGTGTGGTTGAAAACGCACCTGCATCTATAAGCCCATCAACTTCTAATTGTTCGAGCCCACCTTCTGGTCCAATCAAAAGCGCAATTTTTTTGCCTGTAAAAGTAGCCAACCTGTCTTTTATGCCTTGTGCATCTTCACGTTCATAGAGAATAAGAAATTGATCATAACCATCGATCATTTTGATCACGTCTTTTATTGTGAACATGCCGTTTATTTTGGGAATGATATCGCGTTTTGATTGTTTTGCAGCTTCTTTAGCAATACGGCCAAGTCTCTCTAATTTTTTAGGTACATCTTTTGGCTTATAATCGACGATACATCGTTTCGATGTTACAAGATAAAATCCATGGACGCCAAGTTCAACGTTTTTTTGTATGATGAGTTCAAGCTTTTGTCCTTTTGGAAGACACTGAAACAAATCAATCTGAGTTTCGGATTCATTTTGGTGTGCCCCTTCGGATTCAATTTCAATTCTAACAATATTCTCCTGTATGGATGAAACAGAACCTATAATCGTCGAATGATCCGTTATCATTTCAACGGTTTCGCCGATTTTAACACGAAGCACACGCGTAAGATGGTTAACTGTTTCTGCATTTTTTAGTATTAAATAATGCATCTCATGTAAATCTTCAGGTTCCATGAAAAATCTATGCATGTTTAGCCCTCATCTAGCACTTTTTTCTTTGAAACAACGACTGCCCATTCCCCTTTTTTAACCACTTCGATGATGTCGAAATTACGTTTAATCAATTCTTCAATGACCCAATCCACCTTTGTCATAATTAAGCCAGAGCTAACGAAAATTGCATTTGGCTTTAGAATTTGATCAATATCATCTGATAATTTAACGATGACATCCGCAATTATATTGGCAACAACTAAATCTGCCTTTTCTGGTATAACCGTTATTAAGTCACCATGTCTGACGTCTGTGTACTGAGACAAACCATTAAGGGCAATATTTTCTCGTGCGGTGATAACCGCATTTTCATCGATATCTACCGCGATGATATTTTTTGAACCTAACTTGCCTGCAGCAATGGCAAGAATCCCGCTGCCGCAACCAACATCAACAACCGTATCCGATTTTTTCATGTATTTTCCAATCATTTCTATGCACATTGAGGTTGTTTCGTGTGTCCCCGAACCAAATGCATTACCTGGATCAATCTCAATGACGAGATCGTCTGGGCGTGTGTCAAACGTTTCCCAGCTAGGCTTAACCACAATGTGGTTACCTAACCTAAATGGTTTGAAATATTTTTTCCATTCATTCTCCCAATCAGATGCAAAAATTTCTTTATATTCTACTTCTGCAAGCCCTGGATCAATATCAAATGTGCGCAGGTCATCTAAACTTTCCTTAATATTTTCAATGGTTTGGAGGACGTCAATATTTTCATAATATCCGGTTAAAAGTGCCCCTTCAAAATCAAGTTTTAAGTTTTGAGGGTCATAATAATCCCACTTTCCTTCTTCTTGATTGGTGAAATCTGCATCTTCTGGATTATTAATCATGACACCTGTTGCGCCATAGGTATATAGTAAATTTGTGACCGCATCGATTGCTTCAATCGACGTTTTTATATGGATTTCATACCAGCTCATTGATTCACCTCTATCATTTCATTACATAATGTTTAAGTAGCATCGGTTTGTCACTTCAATCTTTACCTCAATAATATAACACAAAAATAAGGAGCAACAAAGCATAAAGTCTTGTCGCTCCAAATGTTAAGCATCCATTTTAAATTTAGCTTAAAGTGTCTTTCAACTTATCAAAAAAATTTTTATCATTGCCTTTTTTACTTTTAGATGCTTTGCTTTCTTCGTCAACAGAAGTAGGTTCAGTTTTTTTACCCGTTAATTCTTCGTTGAAAGCCATAAGCGCTTCTTTTTGTTTTTTACTTAATTTTGTAGGAATTTCAATATTGATTTTGACGTATTGATCACCACGACCATAGCCATTGAGTACTGGAACACCCTTGCCTTTAAGTTTAAATTGTTTGCCACTGGCTGTGCCTTCTGGAATTGTAAACTTCGCTTTGCCATCAAGTGTGGGCACCATGACTTCAGCGCCTAAAACCGCTTGTGAATAGGTAATCCATAAATCATGGTAAATATCGTTGCCATCACGCGTAAAAAATTTGTGCGCTTTAACGCGAAGTACAACAATTACGTCACCGCGAGGTCCACCATTTTGACCAAGATCGCCTTCGCCTCTAAGTTGCATATTCGCACCGTGGAAAACACCAGCTGGGATATCAATATCTCTATTATGTTTCTTTTTAATAATGCCATGCCCTTTACATTGACGACAAGCCTGGTCAAACGTTTCACCTTTACCTTTACAGGTTGGACACTGTTTGACACTTATTGATTCACCAAACAATGAGCGTTGCGCATAACGCACTTCTCCAGTACCATTACAAGTACCACATTTGTGAGATGAAGTTCCAGGTTCATTGCCAGCGCCATGACAGACGTCGCATTCTTCCGTTCTAAAAAACTCTATATTCTGCTTTTTACCAAAAGCAGCCTCTTCAAATTCAAGTGTTAAATCAACGCGAATGTCCTTACCTTTTCTAGCTGCATTTCGACCCCGAGATGAATTAAATCCGAAACCGCCGCCACCGAACATTTCACTGATAATATCTTCAAAACCACCAAAACCATCAAAACCTGAAAATCCACCACCAGCACCTGCATTCTGATTGACACCTGCATGGCCAAACTGGTCATATAGGCGTCTCTTTTCAGGATCGCTCAATATCTCATAGGCCTCATTAATCTCTTTAAACTTAGCTTCAGCATCATTATTATCTGGATTTCTGTCTGGATGGTATTTCATGGCAAGTTTTCTATAAGCACTTTTGAGTTCGGCTTCGTCTGCATTGCGTTCTACGCCTAGTAACTCATAATAATCGCTTTTACTCACGCATCATACCGCCTTTCTATTGTAGAAGGGCATCCGAAGATGCCCCTTTGATAATTTAGTCTACCACTTCATAATCGGCTTCGTCAACAGGTTCTTGATCATTTCCAGGAGTTTGTTGTGAAGATGCTTGTTCTTTTGCATAAAGTTTTTGTGCTATCGGTTGAAATGCATTCGTTAAAGTTTCAAAATCTTTTTTCATGAGCTCGATATCTTCAGTACCCATAGATGTTCTGAGGGTTGCAATTTTAGCATTGATGTCCGCTTTTTCTTCATCTGTGACTTGATCTGCAATATCAACTAAAGATTTTTCGATTTCGTAGATCATGTTGTCTGCTTTGTTACGTTCTTCAATAAGCTCTTTACGTTGTTTGTCTTCTTCAGCATGAAGTTCAGCTTCTTTAACTTTTTTCTCAATTTCAGCTTCTGTAAGGTTTGTAGATGACGTAATTGTAATGTGTTGTGTTTTACCAGTGCCAAGATCCTTAGCACTAACATTGACAATACCATTTGCATCGATGTCAAAAGTTACTTCAACTTGTGGGACGCCTCTTCTTGCTGGCGGAATACCATCAAGTTGGAATCGACCCATAGAAATGTTATCATTTGCCATTTGACGCTCACCTTGAAGAACATGAATATCTACTGCTGTCTGGTTATCTGCAGCTGTTGAGAAAACTTGGCTTTTCTTTGTTGGAATCGTTGTATTTCTTTCAATTAATTTTGTAAAAACGCTACCAAGTGTTTCGATACCAAGTGATAACGGTGTGACGTCTAATAAAAGAACATCTTTTACATCGCCCGATAATACACCGCCTTGAATGGCTGCGCCAAGTGCGACACATTCATCAGGGTTAACGCCTTTATGTGGCTCCTTACCGATAAACTTCTTAACCGCTTCTTGTACAGAAGGTGTACGTGTTGAACCACCCACTAAAATAACTTGTTCAATGTCAGTTGGTTGGAGGCCAGCGTCATTAAGTGCCTTTTTAGCAGGTTCCATTGTCATATCAACTAATTTTTTTGTTAATTGGTCAAATTTAGCACGTGTAAGGTCGATATTAAGGTGAAGCGGACCTTCTGCAGTTGCTGTTATGAACGGCAAGTTAATGTTTGTTGATTGTGTTGATGAAAGCTCTTTTTTAGCTTTTTCAGCAGCTTCTTTTAATCTTTGAAGAGACATTTTGTCTTGTCTTAAGTCGACACCATGCTCACTCTTAAATGTATCGGCTAAGTGATCCATAACGATTTTATCGAAATCGTCGCCACCCAAGTGGTTGTTACCATTTGTTGCCAATACTTCAAAAACGCCATCGCCAATTTCAAGGATTGATACGTCGAATGTACCGCCGCCAAGGTCAAATACCATGATTTTATGTTGTTTATCTGTTTTGTCAAGGCCGTATGATAACGATGCAGCCGTTGGTTCATTAATGATACGTTTAACTTCAAGACCTGCAATTTTACCTGCATCTTTTGTTGCTTGTCTTTGCGCGTCTGTAAAGTAAGCGGGTACTGTAATAACGGCTTCTGTAACGTTTTCACCTAAGTAGCTTTCTGCATCTGCTTTCAATTTTTGAAGAATCATCGCAGATATCTCTTGTGGTGAATAAACTTTGTCGTCGATTTTAATTTTGTGGTCTGTACCCATTTCTCTTTTAATAGAGCTGATTGTGCGATCTGGATTTGTAATGGCTTGTCTTTTTGCAGTTTCACCAACTAATCGCTCGCCATTTTTTGTAAATGCAACGATGGATGGTGTCGTTCTGTTGCCTTCTGCATTTGGAATTACCACAGCCTCGCCGCCTTCTAATACGGATACACATGAATTGGTTGTCCCTAAGTCGATACCTATAATTTTTGCCATTTATGTTGCCTCCTTTTAATTGTTTAATTAATGTGCCACTTTGACCATACAAGGTCTAATGACTTTGTCGTTTAGAACATAACCGTCTTGAAAAACCTCTGCAACATGGTCACTTGCGTGATCTTCTGTCTCAATGGTCATAACGGCATGGTGCTTAATTGGATCGAAAGGTGTCCCAATCGCTTCAATTTTTTTCACGCCATTGCGTTCGAAAAATTCATCCAACGATTTTTTGATTAAAATGATCCCTTCCATGACTTTACTTTCGGTATTTTCATGTTCACTTGCAAGCAAAGCACGTTCGAAATTATCCATAATTGGTAACATTTCTAACATGAATTTTTCGTGACCGTATTTGAAAATATCCGACTTTTCTTTTTCAACGCGTTTTCTGTAATTTTGGAATTCAGCATTAAGTCTTAAATGTTTGTCATTAAGTTGCTCAAATTCAATTTTTAATTGTTCCATTGGATCAATGGTTGGTTCTGTTGTCTGCTGTTGCGATTCACCCGTCAAATCAGGTTCGGTCTCAACAGGTGTTTGATTTGTTTTTTTCTTACTCATTTTTCCTCAACCTTTATTGAATTTATTTTGGTTATAAGTAGATGCCTGAAAAAACATCTGAGAGCGTGTTACTTATATAATTTACGATAGAAACCACGGCGCCATAATCCATACGTTTCGGACCAAGGACCAGTATCCTACCTGCACTACTGCCATCAACTTTATATGAAGATGCGATGATACTACACTCATCAAGCGCCTCAATACCTATTTCGTTACCAATTTTGATAGAAAGTTTATTCATTGGGAGCGAATCAAGTAATGAAACAAGTTGTTTTTCTTCATTGAAATATTCGAAAATGTGCTTGGCACGCTCGGTATCTGAAAATTCATAAGTCGACAATAAATGCGCAATGCCTTCGATATAGAGTTCTGTACCATTTAAAAGCTTTAGCGCATCTCTTAAAATTGGGATAAGGTAATCCACAATGTTGCCAAACATGCTTAATTTTTCTTTGATTTTTGATATGGATCGCACATCAATATTTTCAATGGTCTCCCCACTCAAATGTGTCACCATCGTATCAGATATATTATCTAGGATATATTGTTCCGTGTTGGATAGTGCCAATTGTATGTTTTTAACAATGCCAGTATCCGTCACTAATATTAACAAGACTTTTGTATCTGAAACTTTGATCAATTTTAAGTTTGCTAATCTACATTTATTGAATTTGGGGATTGATACCACAGCAACAAGTTGTGTATATTCGGATAGCAATTTAACCGCTTGTTTCGCAAGATCACCTGCTTCAATAATTTTATTCATAAGCAGAGATTGAATGACTTCTTTATCACGCGCAGAAATGCTATTGTCGTGAACCATGGAATCAACATAAAGTCGATAGCCAAGATCTGAAGGCACTCTACCAGCCGACGTATGTGGCTGCATGAGATATCCAAGTTCTTCAAGATCTGCCATTTCGTTGCGAATCGTCGCGGAACTAATGCCTAATGGGTATTTTTTTGATATCGTTCTTGACCCTACGGGCTGTGCCGTATCAATAAAATCGCTGATAATCGCTTCGAGAATTTTGAGTTGCCTCGCTGAAATCATATGATCACCTACTTTGTTAGCACTCTTCAAATTTGAGTGCTAATCTATAAATAATATACTGCTACCCTTCAAATTTGTCAAGAATCTATTTAATAATTTATAAGCCGTTTACAAATTATTCATGAAAATCGCGACTTTCATAAGAAAATCGCGATTTTTGTCAATCAATCATAAATTTTAAAAAAACTTGATTTGCTAAATCTCTCCCAAGTTCAGTTAATACAATGGTTTCATTAGCATAAATAATTAATTTTGATGCCATTAAGCTTTCAATGACGTCTTTATATTTAACATCGAAATCTAAGTCGTATTTTGCACTGATTTCTTTTAGGTTAATCCCTCTATTCAATCGAAGTCCCAACATGATGGTTTCGAAAAGGTCTTCCTTTTCATTAATATTTTCTGTTGCTTCAACGGGCAATTTCCCCGATTCAAGCGACTCAATGTATTGAAAGAAAGAAGGCGTGTTTGAAAAGCGTTGGTTGGCAATTTTAGAGTGTGATGACACACCGATACCAAGGTAAGGCTTATTTTTCCAATAAGTTAAGTTGTGTTTGGATTCAAAACCAGGGACCGAAAAATTTGAAAGCTCATATTCTTCAATTCCCAGTGCATGCAATCCATTTTCAATCGTATGGTACATATCACGTTCAATTGCTTCATCTGGCAGTATGACATTCCCGGCTTCATAGGACGTGTATAGCGGCGTGCCAGCCTCTATTTTCAAACTGTATGCCGACACATGCGTGGGCTTTAATCGACTTATAAGCTTTAATGCGTTTTCAATATCTATAAGTGTCTGATTGGGCAGTCCAAACATAAGATCTAGACTAATATTGCTAACACCAGCTGATTTAACCATTTCATATGTGGTAACAAAATCGTTGGTTGAATGGATGCGGCCGAGTGCCGTCAACAAAGTGTCATTTGTGGTTTGAAGCCCCATGCTCACGCGATTAACACCCGCTAAAAGATACTGATCAAGCTTTTCGTGGGTCAATGTGCCTGGATTAATTTCAATCGTTATTTCAGCCATTTTATCTATATTTGCATTTTTGCGAAGGGTGTCTATCAAATCGAAAATCATGGCACCATCTATGGCACTTGGTGTTCCACCACCAATATAAATGGTCATGAGCGTATGCTGTGAAAGTAACTTTGCATAGTGGCCAATTTCTTGCTTAAGTGCATTCATATAGCGTTCAACGCCATTGTTATTTTCAAATTCACCCACACGGTGAGATATGAAATCACAATAGGCGCACTTCTTAACGCAAAAGGGTATGTGTATATAAAGACTCAAAGGATTCATAATACCGCCTTGTTTTGTAAAAAAGAGGCAATCATCATGCGATTGCCTCGGGTCATTAATTATCGTCAAATTTGAGGACGGAAAGAAAAGCTTGCTGCGGTACTTCAACGTTACCCAGTTGACGCATTTTCTTTTTACCTTCTTTTTGTTTTTCAAGTAGTTTTTTCTTTCTAGAAATATCGCCACCATAACATTTTGCAAGAACATCTTTTCGCATGGCGCTAATCGTTTCACGTGCAATGACTTTTGAACCAATCGCTGCTTGAATTGGAATCACAAACATCTGTCTTGGAATGGCTTCACGCAAACGCTCACAAATGATTCTGCCTCTCGCTTCGGCTTTTGATTTATGAACAATCATAGAAAAAGCGTCAATCATTTCTTTGTTAAGCAAGACGTCCAATTTAACAAGTTCAGACTCCCTATATTCTAAAAACTCATAGTCTAGCGATCCGTAACCACGTGTTTTGGATTTAAGGGCATCAAAGAAATCGTATATAACTTCATTCAATGGCAGTTCGTAATGTAGCACGACGCGTTTAGGATCCAGATAATCCATATGAATCATATCGCCTCGTCGATTTTGACATAAATCCATAATATTACCAACATATTCATTTGGTACGATGATATTCGCTTTGACAATTGGCTCTTCCATCATTGCAATTTCAGTTTGAATAGGCAGGTTGGAAGGGTTTTGAATCATGAGGACTTCACCGCTCGTCGTCGTAATACGGTAAATAACGCTCGGCGCCGTTGCGATGATATCTAGATCAAATTCGCGATCTATTCTCTGTTGAATAATTTCAAGATGCAAGAGTCCTAAAAACCCACATCTAAAACCAAATCCAAGTGCGACAGACGTTTCGGGTTCAAATGATAGTGCCGCATCATTTAATTGTAGTTTTTCAAGCGCATCGCGAATTTCATCATAACTCTCGCCTTCTGCTGGATAAATACCACAAAACACCATTGAAGTTGCTTTCTTATAACCTGGCAATGCATGTTCAGTCGGTGTAATTGCATTTGTAATGGTATCGCCAACACGGCAATCGATAACGTTTTTTACACCTGCAGCGATATACCCGACATCGCCTGCTTTTAGTTCATCTACTGCAAGTGGTCCTGGTACACTGATACCCACTTCAACGACATCAAATTTCTTGCCTGCAGCCATCATCATAATTTTATCGCCTTTTTTTACGGAGCCTTCCATTATACGAATGTACGCAACGGCACCTTTATAGGGGTCGTAATAGGAGTCGAAAATAAGCGCTTTAAGTGGGGCATCTTCAGGACCATCAGGAGGCGGCACATCTCTGACGATTCTTTCTAAAACCGCTTCAACATTTGTACCGTCTTTTGCTGAAATCTGGGGGGCATCTTCAGCGATAATGCCGATTAACTCTTCAATTTCATGAATAATCTCATCCGGTCTAGAGCTAGGCAAATCAATTTTGTTAAGAACTGGAACAATGACAAGACCTTGTTCGTCGGCTAAGTGGACATTAGCTAAAGTTTGAGCTTCGACGCCTTGTGTCGCGTCGACAACAAGAATTGCCCCTTCACAAGCAGCAAGTGAACGCGATACTTCATATGTGAAGTCTACGTGGCCTGGTGTGTCGATAAGGTTTAATAAATATTCATGGCCATCATTTGCATGATAAACCAATCGTGTTGTTTGTAATTTTATCGTGATACCACGTTCCCTCTCTAGATCCATACTGTCAAGAATTTGTGCTTTCATTTCCCTACGTGTTAATAGACCTGTCTTTTCAATCAAGCGATCTGCAAGCGTGGACTTACCATGATCAATATGCGCAATGATGGAAAAATTTCTGATATACTTTTGTCTTTCGCTTGACATCCAATATGCCTCCTATTATTTATAAAGCAATTTCTCTATATCTGATAAAAACGATACGATAAACCGTCATCATTTATGCCTTCTTCACTAGCCTAACAATTATACCACACGTTTGCCGTGTTCTCAAATATTTAATATGTTATACAGGATAAAAAAACTTGCACTTTTGAACCTCTCATGATAGAATAAATCTGTTGAAAAACATCGGGGAGGTGAGAAACACATGGCAAATATTAAATCTGCTAAAAAGAGAATTAACGTTATTGAGAAAAAAACAGCTCAAAACAAATCAAAGAAATCTGCAATGAAAACTGCTGAAAAGAAATTTTTAGAAGCGCTTGCAACTGGAGATATCGAATCTGCAAAAGCTAAATTCAATTTCTTTGAAAAGAAAATGGCTGAAAACGGTGCAAGTGGATTATTCCATAAAAACGCATCTGCTAGAAAAATTTCAAGATTAAGAAAAAAATTAAACGCTGCGGCTGAATAGTCGTTTATTTGATTCCTAGTTGAGAATTCCCCGATAAAATGACCGTGTTAATTTTAATATTTGATCAAATATTAAAGAGCGTACAAGTTAAGTACGCTTTCGTCTTTTTTTGAAAGCGCCCTATTTGGGCGCTTTTATTATTTTTTTAGGGCCATTCATTTACTTAGGGACTTCGCTTATTTGGAAAAGTGCTTTTTCAATTAAAAGTAACGGTGGCAAGCCACTGGACTTCATCATAACATCCACTTCTTCCAAGATTTCTATAATTTTACTGAGCTCACTGTTCGTGAACTGACGTGCAAAACTGCCTGCTTTTTTAGCTACAAATGGATGGATTTCGAGTTTTGAAGCCACAGTACCACTACTATGTCCAGCGTCTAACAATAATTTTGTTTTATAGATATTCCTAAACTGTTGGTTAATTAGATAGAAGATTTTTATTTCCGGTTCACCACCAGCAACAAAGTAATTGAGGATCTTAATGGCTTCAGACATTTTACGCCCACTGATAGCGTCCATCATTTTAAAAATATTATGTTCGATGGGAATTTCAACATATTGATTGATTATGGCTTCATGAATAGGGCCATCGACACCTGACATCATTCGAATGGTATTATCAACAGCATACAAATTTTTTCCAGATTCAGGGTCTAAATAGTTAATTCTCTCAATAAAATGGTTGATAACATGTAAGTTCACTTCTTTATTATATAACTTAAAACGTTTGGCAATCCACTTGACCAATTCAGGTCGCAACAATCGATCAACGGTTACAAGATCTGCAACTTTAGACAAATGCTTATAGATTTTTTTGCGCTTATCCAGCTCCGTTTCAGAAAAAACAACATAAATATGTGCGGGTAAGTCCGTCAAAAAATTAATAAGCTTCTCTTCCTGTTCGTCTTTAACAACTTTAAGCAAACCTGTATTTTGAAAAAGGATGAGGCGCTTATCGTCAAAAAAAGGGAGTGTCATGGCCATACTTATGACAGTATCCACATCGATAATTGTTTCAACTTGTGTCAGGTTGAAATCTCGTGTCATTGGCTTTAAAAAATGGTCCGAAATATATTTTGTTAAATTGTCTATTAAATAGGTCTCTTCTCCATTTATTAAGGTCACTTGATTTAAAGTATCGCCTTTGAGCTGTTTAAAATACGTCATAAAATCCATGAATAATTTCCTCCGACCTCTATCTTATCAATAAAACACTCTAAAATAAAGGCATTATGGTTTTAAAAAGCGTTTTATTTTTAGGGTATCTTGTGTCACGATCATATCAATCTCGCCGCAATCATAAGTTGTAAAATGTTGGATGTTATTTACTTCTAAAAGGTTATCAAAGTCCATATTTGGCATTTTATATTTTGTGCTACAGGATGTCAATACATAATCAATGCCATAATTGTTATAAAGGTCTTGATGGATTGACGTTTTTGAGCCATGATGTGCTGATTTGACGAAGTCAATCGTTTCATGGCGCGACAACGTTTCTTTTTGTGTCTCAATAAAAGCATCGATCACATCGTTACTAATATCGCCTAAAAAATATCCAAGAGTCTCTCCGTATTCTAATGAGACAATTAAGGCGTCATCATTGGGATCATCGTCCCCATTTTTACCTTTAAGTGGCACAATTGATAAAATCAAATTGCCACCTAATTCGGTTTCAAAAGCACACTCAATAGTCGTATCAAGAATAATAATACTTTGATCGACCAAAGTTGAAATTTGAGCGTCTTGTTCTAGAATCAGCAATCTATCATAGGTGGCTTGATTCATGTAAATTTGATCAATACTAATATTTTGCATCAGTTCAAGTGCATCTCCAATGTGATCGGCATGCGCGTGAGATAGAATCAATATTTCTAAGTTATGTATCCCTCTGCTGCGTAATAGTGTATGTGAATTGACTTTTCCATCTCCAGTGTCTATAAGTATTGACGTTTGACTGTTTTGAATCAATGACATATCACCGTGACCGACATCAAAGGTTGAAACCGAAATGGCACGGTCATTAACAAGATGCCATGTGATCGAACCCGATAACAAGGTTAAGACTAAAACTTTTGAAATGAGACGTTTCTTTAAAGTAAGTGTCCAAAAGATAAGGGTAAATGCAACAAAAAAAGCGTAAATGAGTAACACATAAAAATCAGTTTTCTTAAAGTATACGAAATAGTTTAAATCTAGCGGTAGATAGTCTCCAATAAAATAAAAAACATCTATACTGATCGCTAAGAATTTCGCTATTGGCCAGACGACCCATGAAACCCCTATTAGACTTGCAAATAAAAACAACATGGCAAGCGGCAGTATAATGGTTGATAAAGGGACAATTAATGCATTTGATATGAAACTGTAGAGATTTGCGGTTTGAAAATAATAAAGGGTCGCTGGTAGTAGTAAAATCTGAATACCAATTGAAAATCTAATTGCTTCAAGTATTTTCGATTTAAATGGTTTTCCAACTATTTTTCTATAGAGGATTGCCACACAAATATACGCATAATATGAAAGATGTAGCCCTGTTGAAAGAATGGCTTCAGGTTGAAAAGTAAGAATAATCAGTAATGAAACAGCAATATTTGTGGTCACGTCGATTTTTCGATGTAAAATATGGCACCCTTCAGCATATAAAATCATATAAAAAGCACGCTGTGCTGAATAAGCGCCACCAACAAGCAATAGTAGAAACGCCATAAAAGATAAGAGAATCATTGCGCGGAAAACAGCAGATTTCACAAGGATAAGCTTTCTTAAATACTGATAAATTATGCCAAAATGAAGGCCGGAAATGGCAAAAATATGCGCCAGGCCAAGATTTTTATAATGCTCATATTGTTCAAATTGACTCTTTTCACCAAGCATCAACGCATAAAGAAAACCACCCTGAGCGTCCTCAAAATGATGGGTAATTTTATTTTGAATCCATGTCCGACATTTAAGTCTAAAGCAATCAAGGCAAAAATTTTGACACGGGATTGCAGCTTCAATTGAAATCAAATAGTATTGCCCTTTAATATTGTTAGAAAATAAATAAGCATCATAATCAAAAGCATATCTGTTTTTAGGCGCAGTGAATTGATACTGATTGAGGTCTACCTGAAGCGTGACATGAAATGTTTGCTGGTCAATAAGTGCCTTTATCATGGCTTCATCTTTAACTTTTATTTGCCATTTTAATTGGACTTTCTGTCCATCAAATCGCGTTGTTTTTATAACAAACGTTTTATTTTCAAGATTTATTGCTGTAATATGCCCTATAACTGTGCCTAATTTTTGGTCGTAATCGATGTTAGATTTAAGGGTCTGTTTGGCATTGTATACGGTATCGTGGTACTGGTTGTTCATAATGACATAAAGAATAATCGCTGTGATCAGTGTAAGCAACAATAAATTACGACGCATAAAACCTCCATATATTTCCATTATAGCAAAATGGTAATATATGGCAAATGTTTTTTTGCTGATTTGACTTAAAGGTTTTGTTTATCTGAATCATTGAGTACGCGGCTTAAGAGAGCATCAACTTCGCGCTTAATCACAGCTAGCCGTTGATCATCAGGACAGATAGCACTAGCATAAAGTTCATCACTAAAGACAGTCAACTGGATGAGCGCTTCGGTATCAAGCTTAGGAATGGGAATATTCTTCAGTGGCGTTGCATAAAGTTCGAGCAGCGTCCCCTTTTTCTTCCCCATGTGCGTAAGCCAAAGTAAGGTTAAATCGGAATTGAGGAGCATCGTTAATACTTGTAACGTGTAAGGTGAACGTGCTTTCGTCGTAATATAATAAACATCTGCCGATGCATAAAAAGCCTGCTTTACATAGGCAAAACGGTTTGATTTTGCACGCTGTGGGACGACAATTTTTTCATTTACAAATAATTCTCTTTTCCTAGGCCAAGTTAACATATACCACTCGCGATAATGATTGACGACTTCCCTACGGTTCATTAATTTTTCTTTATATGGATTAAGCCACTTTAGCACGTCTTCATGCACTTCAGGTTGATCCAAGTAAAGTAAAGATAAAGGTGTATTTGTACTTGTATAATAATGCTTTATATCGCTGTTTTTATAAAAAGGTACTAAATACGGTTTCAATGCTCGAGGCAACATATCAGTCACTTTATCAGAATAGACAAATTGTTTGTCTGAGCCGCTTACAATACCTTGGTGAATCTCGTAACAATCGCCGAGTGTCGCCACCATTTGTTGTGACATCATTGAAAGTATCTTTTGCGCGTCATCGGAAAGAATAAATTGAATGGTGCCATCCGTATGATAGATACGCGAAATGGGAATTTTCTTTTTAAGCGTTAAGGTAGCATCATATATATAAACTTGTGTAACGCGTTTTTTTTGAAGAACATAGACACAAGCATGTAGCTTTTTTTCAGGAAATACAAACACATCACCATAATCGATATAGGTTGATAAATTCAGCGTTTCTTTGATAAATAGCCTCATTTTTTTTGCCCCATCAGCTGTCAAAAAATAATTGCTAGACAGATAACACATGCACCCTTTTTCTTTTAAATAAGAACTGCCCTTATAAATAAAAAAGTAAAAATAATCCATTTTACCTTCATAGTAGGCTTTACCTAAAGGCGTTTGTTTGATGGGTGTAAAATAACTAAGATTATTCTTCTCACCAATATAGGGCGGGTTGCCAATAACTAAATCAAATTTTTCGGTGTCGTCGACAAGGTCATCGATTAAACTATTTTGACAATAAATTCGAAATTGCGTTGGCAGAATGCCCCTTGAACGCGAAAATTCGTCTAAAAGTTGAACGAAACCGTCAACCGCTCTTTGATCAATGTCAATACCAACCATTTGGTTCTGAACGAGGTTACAAAGCCATTCATTAGAATATAAAGGCGCATGCTTGATCAAATACTCAATAAACTCTAAATAAGCAATCAGTAAAACACCCGTGCCACAAGATAAATCTAAAATCGTAAGTGGCAATAAAATAGGAAGCCACGTTTCGGCTTCATGGGCGGTTATTGAGTCACCTTTTAAATAGGCCTGTAAGTATAACGCATCAAAACGAACGCCTTCGATATCGAAAGCGTCATGGTTTATTTGCATATAATTTTTTAAAAGGACATAAACCATTTGTTTAGCGACCCATATTGGTGTATAAACAGTTCCCGTTATCTCCGAATCTAGATGAATTGACCTCTCATGGGCGTATATGCGTTTTAAATCTTCATAAGATGGTTTCAATTGACCTCCTAAAGCAGTTCTTCAAGTGTATACGTTTCTGTCTTCAGAAAGACAATATCTTCATTTAGAACGGGTTGCATTAAATCAATCATTTGGTGTAAATGCGCTTCATTATTACATAAAACATACAATTGGCCATTGGTGATCTCAAGTTCAGCAACAATCACTTCATTTTGCATAACACGTAAAATTGACGCATCATCCTCATCTGGAAAGACAGGCAATTTAATCTCTATAATGCGGTCATAAAGCACTTCTTGAGTACATCTAAAACCATAAGTGGCTTGATAAAGCATCAACTCTTCTTCAAAAGCATTTTCATCATCAATGGTGCTTACAATAGACGTTACTTTATAAATAAGGTGACCGTTTAAATCTAAAAAGTCATCCAGCGTCATTAGTCCCATGCGAATCGTATATTGGTTGTATTGTTCAAGCATATATTTAACAATACTCTCTTTATAATGGCTTTCAATTTCAAAAATATCGCCAATGAGATAATGCTTATGACCAAGTGTTACGATACGACCGCTGATCATTTGATCGAGTTCGACAATGGTATTTTCGATAACAAAATCTTCGTTGTTGAAAATATCTTTAAGGACAGCTTGTTCTCTGTCACTTCTCACTTCATACAAACTGCGTTTAGACGCTTTAATGGCATCTAATGCTTCAACGATTTCTGGTATGTCTTTACTTTGATCGGAAAGCTTATAATGATCAATGAGTTTCTCATTATTTTTTTCGTCTCTATAATTGAAAATAAACCATTCAGCGAAACCAATTGTATCCGATTTATCGTCTGTAATTAAAAAACGATCTTCTGCTTTTTTTAATAAGGTGCTGAATTTTGGCAGAACAGCATACTCATATAGGTCATTTACAATGGATTCTAGTAGTTCAATACTCATGTGATTCTCCTCTATCGCAATTCGTTTTTTTAGTGTTTCTTCTCTTTAATTGATAACGAATCTATTATATACTAATTAGGTAAAGATTTCAGTATGTTTATAACCTGGAGGTTAATAATGACCATTAAACACTATAATACCAATGCCTATATAAAAGAATTTCAAGCCAAAGTTGTTGCGCTTGTAGATAGAACTGAGGGCAACGCAATCGTTCTAGATGCGACGTATTTTTATCCTGAGGGCGGCGGACAACCCTGTGACCTTGGGTTTATAGACGGTGTGCCAATTAAAGATGTTATCATTGAAGATGATATTATTTATCACATCACAGATGCTTCTATTCATCACTTGACTTTAGATCAGGCCATAGATTGCACCATCGATTATGACAGACGCTTTGCATTTATGCAACAACACACGGGCCAACACATACTATCCTCTTGTGCTGAAAAACGTTTTGATGCCAACACGATTGGCTTTCATATGGGTGATGATTATGTCACCATTGATTTAGATAAAAAATTGACCAATGAAGACGTTGATGCGCTTGAAAATATGGCGAATGCAATCATTTTTTCGAACAAAGCGGTTGTTGCGCATTATCCAACGTCTGAAGAGCTCTCAAAAATGCCATTAAGAAAACAACCTAAGGTGACTGAAAATATTCGAGTCATTGAAGTCGATGGTATCGATTTTTCACCCTGTGGTGGGACCCATACAAATACAACGGCCGAAGTTGGCCTCCTTAAAATCAAGCGAATCGATACTTATAAAGCAGGTATTCGACTCGAATTTGGATGTGGCATTTACGCGCTTAACAGTTTTAAGAAACGTAATGATACCATTAACAACCTTATGCGACTTTTTTCGATACAAGAAAGTGAAGTCCTTAGTTTCTGCGAGCAAATTCTAGAAAATCAAAAGACAGATCGCCATATGATTTCAGAAATAAAAGAGCAACTCTATAAAATTCAAGTTGCTCATTTGTTATCGCACTATGATGACGACTTAAAATCCGATATTAAAGTCATCAGTTTAATTGAAGACCAAATGTCAATGAATGATTTAAGGTTAAAAACAGCGCTTATTTCTGAGTACGCGCATACAATTGTCATTGCTGCAGCTTCTGAACACGAAAAAACACATTTCGTTCTTTCAAAATCAAAAGATCTTGATAGCATCTTTGATATGGGCGCCCTTTTTAAAGCGCATATCGCCCCTCTGGGCATTAAAGGAGGTGGCAATCCATTTGTTGCTCAGGGTGGTACAAATCAAACCTTGGATAGTCAGGCACTCATAGAAGCCATAGAAACTGCCCTTCAAACAATCCTTGAAGCCTCTTAATAAAATAACCGATTAAACATATGCGTTAAGCCATGTTATGATATCCTCGAAAACGTCACGTCTATTGATTTCGTTAAGCATTTCATGGCGTCCTTCTTTATAGAGTTTTACTTGGGTATCGAAACCGATCGCCTTATATCTAAGTGCCGATTTTTTAACGCCCTTTCCGTAATTGCCAACTGGGTCCATATCGCCTGAAATTAAAAAAAGCGGGCGTTTTGTTTCAAAATTACTAAATGTACTGCTATAAAGGATGCGCTCAAGTGCAGAAAAAAAGAGATAGAAAAATGAACTTGGATGTATCTGACCGCATAACGGATCTGCGATATATGCAGCGACTTGATCAGAGTCTCGACTCAACCAATCAAATGGTGTGTTGGGCTCTTTTATTTTTTTATTGTTTTTACCGAAAGCTATGTTGTCAATAAATTTTGATATATGACGGTCACCAAACTTTAGCACATCGCGTTTTGATAACCATTGACCGAGTTTTAGTTCTGGTTTAGAATAAAATCCAGTTCCGGATAAAATGGCGCCATTTATTAAATAACTATAATCCAATAAAAAATCACGCGTTAAAAAGGACCCCATACTATGTCCAAAAATAAAAACAGGTTTTCCTAGATAAGATGTTTTGGCTAAATCAACCACATGTTTTAAGTCTTCCTTCATTTTGTACCAGCCATCATCACCGAGATAGCCTAGCATTTCTGCATTTAAACCATGCCCTCTTTGATTGATACCATAGACCACATAACCACTTTCTGATAAGTGCTCGGCGAACGCTTCGTAACGTTCTATGGTTTCAGCCATTCCGTGAGCGATGATGACAATGCCTTTGGGTTGGTTCTCAGTTTCCTGCTGCCAAATATAACCGCTCAGTTCAATTTCTTCAAATGAATGCATCGAAAATGGTATTTTCATACATGCGCTCCTTTACCTATTTATAATATTATTATAACACTTTCAGTTTGATATTTTAACTAACTATTAATTATGCTAGAATGAACATGCATTATTAAACTTGGAGGCTTAAATGATCATCATATTTATAATTTTTAGTTATTTAATTGGGAGTATTCCCTTTTCATATCTCATTCCAAAATGGATTGGGAAAATTGATATTCGAACAATGGGAAGTGGAAATACAGGAACAACCAATGTCTATAGAACGCTTGGTATGAAGGTTGGTGTCCTTGCTTTTATTGGTGATTTCTTTAAAGGCGTTCTCCCTGTCTTAGTGGGTCTATTCGCTTTTGGAGAGATTGGAGGCATCATTGGTGGTACACTTGCCGTTCTTGGTCATTGTTACCCTGTGTGGCTGCGTTTTAAAGGCGGAAAAGGTGTGGCAACGTCAGCTGGTGTCTTAATTGTTTTAATGCCAAGCATTTTCATCTTATTAGTGATCATCCAAATCCTAATTATAGCGTTTACAAAATATATGTCTTTAGCTTCAATTATTAGCGCCGTATTATTACCAATAGTGACCTTACTTTTTTCGAAAAGTGATCAATTATTTTTATTCGCCATTGGATTGGGCGCATTTGTCATTTTTAATCATCGTTCAAATCTTATCAGATTGTTAAAAGGTACGGAATCAAAATTAGAGGCAAAGCATAAACAATCTTGAACGCTTTATTACGCTCTATGAATCGCTTAAAAATCTATGATAAAAATTGATAATCTGTTACAATAGTTAATGATATGGGGGTAGCGGGGTGCTGGTGTGCCTTCTGATCTTCAAAATCAGTGCGGGTAATTAAGAGTTGCCTTGGTGGGTTCGATTCCCACATGCCCTCGCCATATAAAAATAACGCATCCTTTGATTAAATAATTAAAGGATGCGTTTTGTTTTTTTGATAATTATCTTGATAATTTTTTCTTAAGCATTTTTAGGTTGCTTCACTTCATACGTACAGGCGTATAGTTGCCCTCTCGCATCATCATAAGTAAGTTTTTTAGCTGTGAAACCAAAACCTTTGTAAAACCCTATGCCATGATCATCTGTTTCAACCGTAACAAATTTGATTTTTTCATCTTCTATGGCAAATCGCATGAGTTCAGTACCTATTTTTTGCCTTTGGTAAGTACTTAGTACGGCCAAATGCTTGACGACGAGCATATGATTGTCAATTTTTGAAAAACCCAATAAGCCAACCAACAGACCGTCAATTTTACAAATATAAAATCGCCCTTGTGTTTTAGCATAAATACTTTGAGCAATATTTTGTATCTTTCCAAAAGTTGGATTAAATAGCGACGTTCCCAATAACGCGGCAATATCGCGATTCATAAAAATCTCTTCAAAATTATTAATCTTAGTAATTTCCATTTATTCGCCTCTTTTCTATCTTTAGTTTTTAGGGTTTCCGTTTGAATTCAAACTAATTCTATACACATCATCTTCTAAGATGACAGTCCACTTGTCATAGGTATTTAATGTGAATCCATCAATTTCATATTGTTTTGTAAATTTTATAAAAACTTCATCATAACCAACAAAAACTCTAGAATAATAAGTATCTCTAGAAAAACCACGATGGGTCTCATTGAAAGCATTTGCATACTTAACAAATGCACTGTAATCATAATTATTCATACTGTTTTTCGTGAGCAAACTATAAGCAAGATCAAATCGACGTGTGCTAATGTACTCAATAAACTCAAGGACAACATCAGATGATTTGATCTTTTTAGTGTACACGAGTGACTTTAATTTAGGTATAGGTGCATTAAAATTATAGCCATGCATACTACGTCTATATTGCTTGCCTTCTATTAGAAACTGAACGTTTTTAACTTGATTTTTTTCTGTTAAACTATTGACCACTGACCATATATAAAGATCAAAATGCTCATCTAAAAAAAAAGCATCGAGCTCTGGCGTATCCATTAAATTAATATAGCAAGTTTCATGCACAAGATCAATGGACCTAATTTGAATCCCCAAGTTGAAGATTGATTTAAAATATTGATTATTTGAACCACTTGACAGCGCATCCAAGATCGCTTTTTCAAAATTAGAATCGCTGATTGTCACGCTTCTCGTTTCAGGGCGCAAGGCGTCATCATACACAAAATATAATTCTGTATGAATCTTGATGCTGCCATGTTCTGGGGAAATATACTGACTGTCTTCTAAATTGTTGTAATTGACATCCATATTAATTGCAAATGTTCCAATGGTGGCAATAATTATTAGAAGCAGAACGATGGTTACAGGAAATTTCATGCATAGTCTCCCTTATTTTTTGGGCAATGTGACCACAACTTGTGTGCCAATTCCGAGTTGACTTGTCACTTCGATAAAACCTTGATGAAGCTGGATTATTTGTTGCGAGATTGCAAGACCAAGTCCTGTTCCGCCCGTTTTTCGAGCACGTGCTTCATCAACACGATAAAAACGATCAAAAATATAAGGCAAATCTTTTTCAGGAATGCCAATGCCAGAATCTGTAATACGAATGACAATATGGTCGCGTATCTCTTCTAGTTCAACGCGAACGCTGCCTTCTTCAGGGGTATATTTTACAGCATTTCCAATTATATTGAGTAGACATTGCTGCATTTTTTCTTGATCAAGTGAAATTTGTATTTTATTTGAAGAAACAAGTGTTAAATGAATATTTTTTTTAAGTGCAATTGGATTAAGCGTCTTAATCACCCATTCAAGCAGATAATTTAAATACGTAATGCTATAATCTAGTTCAAGTTCATCTTTTTCCACCCTCACGAGATAAAGTAAGCTATCGATGATCTTGTTGAGTCGATCAATTTCAGAGTTGATATCCGCCATGAATTCACGGTAAATCGATTCATCCCAGGATGGTGCAGACAATAACGTATCAGAAACAATTTTCATGGATGTCATCGGCGTCCGAAGCTCGTGAGAAACGTTTGAAACAAATTTTTTCCGTCGTTCTTCAACTTGAAAGAGCTTGGTTGTCATGATGTTGAACGCTTTACCCAACTCGCCTATTTCATCGTTACCTAATATTTCTACTTTCGTATCATATTTACCAAGTGTAATGGTCTTTACTGAATCTGTGAGTTTTTCAATTGGTTTTGAGATAATATCGGCAAATAGGATGCTTATAAAGATTGAAACAAGGATTGCCATAGAAAAAATGATAAATAATTTTTCCATGAATTGACTGATGTCTTCAAAAATGTAATTCGCCTCGATGGACATAAAGGTCGCACCAATAATATTATCTCGATCCACGATAGGCACAGCGGCGTACAACAAATAATCGTCCTGATACATATATATGTTCGACGATTTAGTGCCCGAAAGCGCGCGTTTGATTTCCGTATTGTCTAGAACTTGACCATTTATGCCATCATAAGAATCAACAATCACTTTGCCAGTTTCATCAACAACGACGGCACGTGCATTATATTCAAGACTGTTTTGTTTAACGATGTCTTCAACATAACGTAATGTGTATTCATTACCGATATTGTTAATAAATGGCGCAACTTGATTGGCTACAACCGCATTAAACGTCAATAAATTCGTTTGTGCTTCACTGACATTCGTTTTTACAAGTGAATCTTTAACGAAAAAGGTCGTAAGGAGCATGACAAAGGTTATCAATATTAAATAGGTGGAAACAAGTTTCCACCTAATGCTTTTAAAGAACTCTTTTCTTTTTATTTTTAAAATAATACCCAACGCCCCATTTCGTCAAAATATAATCAGGTTGTGATGAATTCGTTTCAATTTTTTCTCTTAATCGTCTAATATGAACGTCTACAGTTCTAACATCACCAAAATACTCATAGCCCCAGATTGTTTCCAAAAGTTCTTCTCTAGAATAGACACGTTCTTCATTCATGAGTAAAAGCAGGAGTAAATCGAATTCTTTTGCTGTTAAATTGACCTGTACACCGCTGATTGTAACTTTTCTTCCAAGCGTATTAATATTGAAATCTCCAAGATTCAAAATATTGGATGTCATGTTTGTGTCGTTGATTTGTACGCGTCTTAATATGGCTTTAATGCGTGCTTTGAGTTCAAGCATATTAAAAGGTTTTGTGATGTAATCATCTGCGCCATATTCAAGGCCTAAAACTTTACTTGAATCGTCATCTTTAGCCGTTAGCATAAGAATAGGTACCATCAATTTTTCTCTAACTTTTTTACAAACTTCAAGGCCATCCATACTTGGTAACATTAAATCCAATATCACTGCGTCATATGCATTTTGCAAAATTTTATCATAAGCTTCTTTTCCATCCACTGCTGTTTCAACTTCGTAGCCTTCTTGTTCAAGGCTAAATCTTAAGCCTTTTAGTAAAATAGGTTCATCATCTACAACCAATATTTTCTCTGCCATGTACGACTCCAATCATGAATTAATTAAGGTTCGTGTATTTTCACTTCGCTTTGTAATTTGTATTCTATCAAAATGCTCAAGTAGTGTGACTGTCGCTTTACGGGAAAATCCTAAGATGTCTCTAAATTCCACGACGCTGATTGTCGGATGACTTTCAAAATGTTTGAACATTGCTTGTTTAGAAAATTGATAAAGGTTTGCACCCATTATGTTTTCATCATTAATTTTAACAAGAATTTCAGAATTAATCAAATGATATAGTACTTCTTTAGTAATAATTTTATTACGATCTTCCTTTATGAGGTCATCAATGGGCACAATTCCTTGTTGATGGGCTTCAATCTGATTCATAAGGTTTGAAACGATTGATTTTTCAAGTGGTGAATAGTTCACTTTATGCGTCATTAAAGAAAGGGTTTGAGGATGATCGATCAAAAGGCCCTCGTTAACAAGAGCAAGAATAACACGATTGAAATCATGTTTACTGATATTTGCATAAGAAAATCGCTTGCTAATTTTCGATTTTAAGGTTTCCTTTTGAATCCCTGTTCTAAGAGGGTAAAGTTTGTGCTCTTTTGAAACCTCGTCAATAATAACATCGACAAGATCCGTCCAATTCTTAGCCAATAAGTATTTTTGATCACCAATGCCATGGATTGCTTCTTGTCTGATTAATTGTTCGAAAAGTAAGTAACCGGTTTCTAATGAATATGACGATTTTTCAAAGATTAAGTCATTTAACATAAAGATAAACGCTTCATGTTTGAGAACCTCTAACAAGCCTTCTGATTGCGAGGTGGTTTCATCATTATCTAGTGAAATATTGTGTTTTTGAGCATATGGCGATACAATTTGCCCGCCACCAAGCGTCATCATTGGTGAATAACTTCTTACGATAAAAGGATCGCCTGCTTTACAATAAATTGGGGATTCAAGTCTCAGTTGAACCATGCTAGACGTATAGGCATAAATAGGCTGTGTGACAATGCGGCATAAAACTTCACGCGTACCATGATAGAGTTTAAGACGTTGCCAATGTCTAATTTCTTGATCCAGTGCATCGGTATTAAGGGTCGCATCAATAATCATAGTGGGTTTAAAATTGGTAATAGACGTGAGTGTATCCCCTTTGTGAATGGCCTCTCGTTCAATCGATAAATTCAGTGCTGTTCTTTGTCCGTATTGAGCGGTATCCACACTTTTACCATAAACCTGGATCCCTTTAACACGACATTTATTGTTGCTTGGATATAAATATAAGGTGTCGCCTTTCACAATTTTGCCTTCAAGTAAAGTGCCCGTTACGACGGTTCCAAATCCTTTTACACTAAAGACGCGGTCAATGTTAAGCCTTGATGCCACAAATACATCATTAGCCACTTCATTGATTGCAATTGCTTCAATTTCAGATATGACGCGTTCGTTTGATAGTGCGTCATAAATTGAGTAATGAATCATCGGTTTGCTTTCAAAAGCAGACTCTTTCGTCATGTTTTTTATTTCTTTCTCAAGCATAAGCAAACGTTCTTCGTCAACAAGGTCACACTTTGTAATTAAAATAAAGCCACTTTCGATGTTTAGGTGCTTGATAATATTAAAATGTTCAAGGGTCTGTGCCTTTATACCTTCATCGGCAGCAACAATTAATATCACAGCATCAATGCCCATCGCGCCAGCAAGCATTGTTTTGATAAATCGCTCATGGCCTGGAACATCGACAAATCCAACTGTCATCCCATTTGATAAATTAAGATGCGCATAACCGTTCTCAATCGTGATGCCACGTTCTTGTTCATCTCTGAGTCGATCGGTTTCAAATCCAGTTAAATGTTTGATAAATGCAGTCTTTCCGTGATCGACATGCCCTGCAGTGCCTATTACAATATGACTATTCATTTTCATCGCCTCGTAAAACCATTTCTAGACCGTTAGCGAGGCTTTCATAATCATCTTCAAAGAGTGTCCTAAAATCAAATAGTAGTGCATCTTCATCAATTTTACATATTATCGGAATTTGGAGATGACGCAGCTTGTTTTGAATGAGATTCAGTTGCCTGTCCCCCCTTAAACAAAGACCATATGACGTCATTTGCTCAAGTGGCATTGCACCGCCCCCCACTTGAGACTGCATTTCTTCAATCGTATAACGCAAACCAATTTTTTCAAGCATGGTTTGATTTTTTTTGATAAAATACGTCACCTTTTGTAAAACGGTTTCAGAAGTGGCAGAAAGCATTGAAAGCGTTGGGATATGTGAAGTCGCCGTTTCCTGATTTAAGTACTGAATTAAGGTATCTTCAAGAACAGCTAAGGACAATTTGTCGATTCTAAAGGCTCTAAGCAGTTGATTTTGTTTGAGTTTGTCAATAAATAATTTTTTTCCGACGATTATACCCGATTGACTAGCGCCTAAAAGTTTATCGCCAGAAAATGATAACAGGTCCACGCCTTCTGAAAGACATTCAGAAATCAATGGTTCACGCTTTAACCCATACAAGCTAAAATCGACCATTGCCCCACTACCCAAATCTTCATAAAAAGGGATTTTAGTTTCTTGTGCCAATAAGGCGAGCTCTTTTCGTGAGACATCACTTGTAAATCCCATAATCTGATAATTGCTCGTGTGTACTTTGAGTAGTAAAGCGGTATCCGTTGTTATTGCATTTTCATAATCACGTAAATGCGTTTTGTTAGTCGCACCCACTTCAACAAGTTTACACCCGCTTGCTTTCATGACTTCTGGTATCCTAAATGAACCGCCGATTTCAACGAGTTCGCCTCTTGAGAGGACAACCTCCTTTTGCATGGCCAGCGTGTTAAGGACCAACATAACCGCTGCGGCATTGTTATTGACCACCAGAGCGGCTTCTCCACCTGTCAATTTACAAAGCAACTTTTCAACGTGATCGTATCTCGAACCACGTGTTCCTAAGTTTAAGTTGTACTCAAGTGTATTATAATGCGTCATTGTGTTATACAGATGTTTCATTGTGCGCTTTGAAAAAACAGCACGTCCTAGATTTGTGTGCAGGACAATTCCCGTTGCATTGATGACGCGTTTTAAGTTTGGTGACAATTGCGCTTCAATACGACGTGTAATATTTATGATTAAACCACTTTCATCTACAGATTCTAAAGTACCTTTCAATATTTTATGTCGCAGTTGTTGTAATTCTTCATCAACGATCATTTTAACTTGTTCTTGATCCATTTGAATCGTAATTGTCTTTGGTAGCAAGTCAAAGATTAAATCCACTTTGGGAATTTGCCTAAGTAGCGCGTTGAAATTATTCAAATGTACACCGCCTATCTTTATAGTGATAACAAGAGTTTAAGTTGAATGTGCGTTAATGCAAAAAAAACGGTTACTTCTACACAAAGCGTATTGAGACAGATTCTTTTTTTACAACATAGCCAATGACGGCCGTTGGTAATTTATAGGACGCTTTAAGTTTTGTTAAATAGCGCAAAGCATCCGCCTCAGGGATGGCTAGAAGTAAGCCACCCGATGTTTGTGGATCAAAGAATAAATCCATATAAACATCTTCAATAGATGATAGACAACTCACTTTATTTTCCGAATAGCTTTTGTTTTTATAGGCACCTGCAGGAATAATCCCCATTTCAGCTAAAGGCTTAGCCGCCTCAATAATCGGTATAGCCATATGATCAAGCACAAAGCTTACGTCGCTGCCTTCTGACATTTCAAGTGCGTGCCCGATTAAGCCAAATCCAGTAACATCGGTACATGCATGAACGGGTATATCAAGGTCTTTGAGGATTTCGGTTGGTATGCGATTCAAAGTCTTCATAATTTCAGTGAGTTCATTAAGCGTTTGTGCTTCGACAAGGTTTTCTTTTAGAGCGGTTGTCAATACGCCAATACCAAGTGGCTTTGTCAAAATCAGTACATCCCCTATTTTAGCGCCGATGTTTTTCCAAATTCTATCGGGTGCTACTAACCCCATTACAGATAATCCGTATTTGGGTTCATCATCTTCTATGGAGTGCCCCCCGACGAGTAGTGCTTCTGCTTCTTTTACTTTATCTGCGCCACCTTTCAAGATTTCTTTTAAAATTAAAGGGTCTAGGCAATTTGGAAAAGCGACAATATTCATCGCTAAAGTAGGTGTTCCACCCATGGCGTAAACATCACTTAATGCGTTCGTTGCAGCGATTGCGCCGAAGTCATAAGGATCGTCTACGATTGGTGTAAAAAAATCAAGCGTTTGAATAATGGCTTGTGTATCATTTATTTGATAGACCGCGGCATCATCTGATGATTCGAAACCAACAAGCAACTGCTCACTTTCAAATTTAGGGAGATCGCACAAAACTTGTGCGAGGGTCTCTGGCCCGATTTTAGCGGCTCAGCCGGCGCTGCGCGAATAAGATGTTAATTTTACCATAGCAAGGCCTCCTTTCTGTGACATAATCTATTATACCAATTTATTGCAAATAGTTCACGGTAAAATCATCATTATCTTTTCTAGCTTTTTCTCACCGATTCCTTTGACCAACATAAGGTCTTGAAATTGATTAAAAGGCCCGTAATCGCGTCTATAATCCAAAATAGCTTGTGCTGTAACTTCACCAATGCCCGTAAACGTCATGAGGTCTTCTTTAGACAACCTGTTGAAGGCATCAAGGTTGAATGACTTGTCAAGTTCAGCACTGTAAGCAAGCGACTCATTTAAAGCGTTTAAAGTATTTGGGGCGTTTTGCGCCTTATCTATTTGTATTTCAGATTGCGTCTGAGATTGCGTCTGAGATTGCGTCTGAGATTGCGTCTGAGGTTGCGTTTGAGGTTCGTTAATGGTTTCAGCTGCCATCAGTGTTGCCATGACGTATTCATTTTCTTGATTATTTAAAAAAACTCTAAAGCAAATAAAAAATATTATAATGCCTGTAACAACTACATTTACCAGATTCAATTGTATTTTATATCGCTTTAAACCAATCATAAACACCTCGTAATGGAAATATATGGTAATTGATTCCATAATAACATATATTTATGATTTTAAAAAGACACTTTATCAATTATAATAGAATTATACGTTTTTTAGGAGGCAATCATCCATGATTTTTAAACACACAAAATACACTTCAAACGATGTAAAAAACAAACACGTCAAGATCTATAGATTCATCCTGTTAAACATTGTAACACTTATAACCATTGTGGGATCTGCAGGTGCTTTTGCTTCAGAATACGATGTGCAGGCATCTGATCTTGTTGCAGAAACCGCTGTATTAATCAATCAAACAACAGGCCAAGTCCTATTCGATAAAGGGGCAAATACCCCGATGTTTCCAGCAAGTACAACTAAGATTTTGACAGCAATCATCATACTCACAGATTTGCCATTAGATGAAGTTGTAACCATCGATGCAAAATCACCGTATGCAGGTGGTAGTCATATTGCTCTTGAACCTAGTGAACAGTTAACCGTTGAACAATTGCTTTATGCGCTTTTGATAACGAGTGCCAATGATTGTGCAGAAGCCTTAGCGATACATCATTCTGGGTCAATTGAAGCTTTTACTGAGGTTATGAATGAAAGAGCTGCTGAAATGGGTGCCATTAATTCAAATTTTGAAAACCCTCATGGGTTACCAAATCCAGACCACCTCACAACAGCGTATGATTTAGCAATGATTGCAAAATTTGCAATGCAAAATGAGACCTTTAGGAAAATCGTTAGAACGACGCGCTATGAAATTCCACCGACGAATGTAAAATCAGAAACGCGTTTTTTAAATAGTACCAACAGTTTCTATGCCGGTATGGAAGGTTCAAATGATCTAATTACAATTCGTGGTAATAAAATTCCAATCGCATATGACCTTGTAACGGGCATCAAACGTGGCTATACAGATGAAGCAATGAATTGTCTGATAAGTTCTGCTACTAAAGATGACAAATCCTACATCTCCGTTGTGTTAAAATCTAACGGCGTTAGTATGTATCAAGACAGTCGACTGCTTCTGGATTACGGATTGTTCGGTGTTGTATCCCATGCATTGATTCAAAAAAATGAGGTTGTAGAAACCCTAACGATGACCAATAAGAGGAAAACTCAAATACCGATGATTGTTGAACAAAGTGTTGTGATAGACTTATTAGAAGGCATCGACCCTACTTCAATTGAAAAAAAAATCACACTTTTGCCTACTATAGAGTTGCCAGTAAAAAAAGGTGAAGTAATGGGCACACTTGCCTATTACGAAGGTGACAAAGTATTGATCTCCATGCCAATTGTTTCAAGCGATGATTTTATCGGAGAAGACTTAGTGACGGAAGCGACCCATTTTTTTGTAACAAATGAAAGACCATTGTTCTCAAAAGCTTGGCTTTTATTTATACTTTCAAGACTTTTCATGTCAATTCTCGTGTGGCGCATCGTTATGACAGTCATAAGGCTTCAAAGGTTAAAACGCAGCAGGCTTAATAGAAGGCGTCCTAAACCCTCTTCAGCTTTAGATTGATAAATAGTATTTAAAAAATAAAATAGCTCTATAACGGCAAATTAGAACCGCTATAGAGCTATTTTTTTATTTGCATGACCCGTTTGTCTTATTCTTTGTATGCAATCATTTCGATTTCAACATCCGCTAATAATGGCAAATTTGCGACTTCAAAGGCTGCGCGTGCAGGCTTGTGATCCGTGAAGTATTCTGAATAAACGGCATTCATATCAGCAAATTGCTTAATATCGTTTAGTAACACAGTCACTTTTACAACGTCATTAAATGTGCAACCCGCTGCATCTAATATGGCTTTTGCATTTTCTAGAGCTTGACGCGTCGCTTCTTTGATATCGTCTTTCACGAGTTCGCCTTTACCAGGGATTAGTGGTAATTGCCCCGACACATAAACAAATGCACCTGCTTTAATAGCTTGTGAATATGGACCAACTGCTGCTGGTGCTTTTTCTGTTGCGATTACTTTTAACATTTTTTCCTCCTAAGTCATTTAGGAAATTGCATAAATTCAATTTGTAATATTTTTCATATGAAAATGGCATAAACAAACCAATACTTCCATGTTGAAAAATAATTCTTTAATTTACTAGGTTATTATGCCATTTCCTTGTCTATTTTACTTCTCTTATGCCGTCTAAATAGTTATAAATAGTATATCTTGAAACTTGAAGAGAATTGGCAACGTAATCGATGGCACCTTTAATTAAGAATACGCCTTTTTCTTCAAGATCTTTAACAATGTTTACTTTCTCATCTTTTGTTAAATAAATTACAGGTCTATTAAACTTATGAATGGTACCTTCAACGATATCATAAAGGACGTCGTTGACTTTATTGATTTCACCAATCACTTCAATTTCTTTTTCATCTACTTTGCAAAGCTCATTCATAACATTTCTGGCACTAACCATATCTGTAATGTCAAAATTGATGCACATACACCCAATAATTATTCCGGCTTCATCTTTTAAAAAGGTGGTTGTCGATTTTAATTCTCTACCGAGTGTACTTTTCCCAGTATAATTAAAAACATCGTGACCCTCTTGATGCTTATTTATTTTTTTTAAAATAGACTCCGTCATTTTCGTATCAATTGCTCGGCCAGTAACATGGCCATTAAAAATGGCTACAATGGAATTGTCTAAATTTTGAAAATCGTGTATAACAACTTCACAATTAGAACCGAATGTTTCCGCGACACCTTTTGCGATAGGAATAACTGCTATTAACAAGGGGTTTATTAGTTTTTCCATAATAGGTCTCCTCACATTAATTTGTATAACGTTTATTGTATATTAGTTCCTATAAAAATTCAACTTATAATTGTTAACGAATCGTCATAATTCAAGTTTAACCGCATCATTCCATATGCGTTCAAGCGCGTAATAATCCCTCATTTCAGAGTTGAAAATATGGACGATAACATCCCTATAATCAAGTAAAAGCCATCCACCAACGGATTGCCCCTCTTTGTGTTTCATGGCATATCCCGATTTTTGCAGTGCTTCTTCAACGCCATCTGATAATCCATTCATATGTGTTGTAGATGTGCCAGTCACAATAACAAAATAATCTGCAAATGAACTAATGCCTTTAACAGATAAAACAACGATGTCATGTGCTTTTCTGTCTATTAAAGCGTCATGTATTTTTTGAGTCAACATCAATATTTGATCCATTGAACCCCCAATTATTTTTTTGCGCTTTGATTTGTTCAACCATTTGAAGTGTATAGGTGTGCATGCTCATTTTTCGATTTGCAAGATTTACGGCACACTGATCGTCAAAAACAAGAATCGCATCATCTAAACTTTGAAACGCAAGTTTACGAATGACATCTACGCCATCAAAGGTTCTTGATTGCTCGATGATATCTGCTACATAAACGATTTTTGATAGTAGCGATAAATCTAAATGGCCATAAGTATGCCATCTAATGGCATCTAGTATCTCTTCATCTGTAATTTCAAATGATTTTTTAAGTATTGCGGCCCCAACCTCACCATGTGCTAAATTGGGAATGGCAATAATGCTAGGGTCTTTAAAAATATCGAATGCATCAATGTATTCAATCATTTTTTTACTTTTCGTTTCTTTTGCAAAATCATGACAAAGTCCTGCAAATTCAGCTTTTACTGGATCTGCACCATAATAAACAGCAAGTTTTCTAGCAATATGTGCGGTTTCGACACTATGTTTAAATCGTTTGGGTGTTAAATGGCTTGCCAAATAATCATACAACTCAGAAAATCGTGGATGATGGCTTTTATACAAAAAACAATCATGAATATAAGTTTCTACTGATTCAGGTAATAAGTATTTAATGCTTTTTTCTTGATCAACTCTATCTCTAATATCAGTAGAGCTAATTGCAAGCGCAGGAATATAGCACAAATCTATTTGAACATTAAAACGGCGCTTTAATGAGTCAATTTTCTCTGCAAGTGCATTGGTATCAACGCCAGGACGCGTTGCACCGATAAAATTGACGCGTGTAATTAAATCAGCATAATCTTTCCATGATTCCAAAAGCAATAAGGCATCAGCACCCGTGATAAAAAATAATGTATCTTCGGGTTTTAGCTTAGCCTTAATGGTTTTGATTGTATCAATGGTATAGGTTACGCCATCTTTTTTAATTTCAATATCAGAGACAAGAAAATAGGGATTCGTTACAATGGCAAGTTGTGTCATTTCATAACGCATTTTTTTATCGGCAGTGTCATTCGCATCCTTATGAGGTGCCTTTCCTACCGGTATAAATAAAACTTGATCGAGATGAAAACTTGTTCTAATCTGTTCCGCTAACATTAGATGGCCATAGTGGATGGGATCAAACGTCCCACCCATAATGCCGATACGTTTGCCAGAAATCATTGGTTTATTGACCTCTTTTATTTGATTTGAAAGTTCTTGATGATTTTAATGCACCTGTTGCTTTTGACTCACCAAAAGATTTTGAACCACTTGACGCTTTTGTCGCATGAGATGGTTTACCTCTATTCGCTGATTTTGTTGATCCATAAGCAATATTTGCACCAAATTTCCTTGATGGTTTAGAAGATTTGGTTTCTTCTGAATCATTATGAACCTTTTCAGATTTTACGCCAAACGTGCGTGTTTGCGTATCAGAAGAACGGTTTCCAAATCTAATTGTCGTTTTTTCAGAAGATTTTTCTGAAGAGACTTCAGAGTTTCTTTTTTTATTGAAAAAATTAAATTGTGGTTTTGCTGCAAGAGCTTCCGCAGCAGCCACTTCAGCTTTTCTCGCTTTGATTTGTGAACGCTTGCCTTTTAAAGGTCTCGACTTTTTGCCACCTTTTTTTGTCAATGGTTCAACTTTCTTACTAGCGATCGCTTTCTTCTGCTTGTTTATTTTAACACGAGAGTTGTCTGCACCAGGAATTTCAATCATTGGATCGAGCCTAGATTGTCTGTAAATGGTACATTTATTGCCTATCGCTTGTACAAACTCAGCATTAAGTGCACTACAAATTTCATTAGCAACATCTACAGCCGACTCCGCGCTATTATCAAGCACGTTTATTTTAACGATTTCATGTTGATCAAGTAAAATACTTAATTGATCAAGAAACGGTTGTGAAACGCCTTCTTTGCCGAGTTGCGCTACAGGTTTCATCGTATGCGCTAAACTTTTTAAATAACTTCTTTGTTTTCCAGTTAACATATAATCTCCTAATCACGTTCTAATCGATTGCTTAATCGTAGAACTCAAATTCTAAATCAAAAATGCGCACAGTGTCACCATCGATACAACCTTGCGATCGTAAATGGTCAAATACACCGCTCATTTTAAGTGCATTTTGGAATCTTCGTAGGGATTCTATATCATCAATATTAGTCGAATACAATAACCGGTCGATATAATCTCCCTCAACACAATAAACGTCTCCATCCATGAAATAACGAATGTCTTTTTCATTTGATGTGTCAATTAACTCTACAAAATAATCATCTTCATCAATCAATGGTTCAACAACTACGGTATCAAGTAACGTTGTCACGCGGCTGAGTATTGTATCAACACCGTCACCAGTTGCTGCTGACATTGGATACACTTCATAACCATCTGCTTCAATTTTACTCTTGAAAGTTTCATAAGCTGCATCATCAAAAAGTAAATCCATTTTGTTTGCTGCAACAATTTGCTTTCTTTTAGATAATTTTTGATTATAACCAAAAACTTCAGCATTAATTTTACAAAAATCTTCATAAGGGTCTCGACCCTCTAGACCTGATATATCCACAATGTGAATGAGTACACGCGTTCTTTCTACATGTCGTAAGAAATCGAGTCCCAAACCGATACCGTCTTTTGCACCTTCGATCAAACCAGGAATATCCGCAATAACAAAACTTTTGCCTTTAATCGCTTCAACAACCCCAAGGTTTGGCTGTAACGTCGTAAAGTGATAATTGGCTATTTTAGGTTTTGCTTGAGTCGTCGCTGCTAAAAACGTCGATTTTCCGACATTTGGGTAACCAAGTAGTCCGACGTCAGCTAACATTTTAAGTTCCAACGATATCGTGCGTTCTGCACCTTGTGTGCCTTTTTCAGCAAACGTTGGCGCTTGTCTCGTTGGCGTTGCAAAATGTTGATTGCCACGACCACCACGTCCACCTTGAGCAAGAATGACGCGCTGACCGAGGTCCTTTAAATCTGCAACAACTTTTCCAGTTTGAAGATCACGGATAATTGTGCCTTGCGGAACTTTGATGATGAGGTCATCTGATGCTTTACCGCTCATATTTTTTTTGCCACCGTTTTCACCTGGTTCAGCGACATACTTCGTCTTGTACCTGAAATCCATCAGTGTGCGCATACTTTCATCGACAACGGCGATTATGCTTGCGCCACGGCCGCCATCTCCACCATTTGGACCACCATCTGGTGTATATTTCTCACGTCTGAAGCTTACGACCCCATTACCACCGTCACCGGCTTTGATCACAATCTTCGCTATATCTACAAACATTTTACACCTCGTATACTCTCTACTTACAATAATAAAGCTTTTAAATAAAAATGTCCATCATAGATGATGGACATTAAGACTAAGCTTCATAAACGCTTACTTGTTTTTTATCTCTACCTTTACGTTCGAATTTAACGACGCCGTCTACTAATGCGTATAAAGTGTCATCTCCACCTATGCCAACGTTAATTCCCGGGTGAACCTTAGTGCCTCTTTGTCTTACTAAGATTGTACCACCGCTAACGGGTTGCCCATCAGCTCTTTTAACGCCAAGTCTTTTAGATGCTGAATCACGACCGTTTTTAGAAGAACCAACACCTTTTTTACTTGCAAATAACTGTAAGTTAAAAGTTCTTAACATCTCCGTGCACCTCCTTGATCTTGAGTTTTACGTATTTAGAATACGTACCTTCTATACCTTCAATACCGACCCTGAATGTTCCAAATATGATATCCACAACATCACTCAGATCGTCTTCTTTCAATCTTAATTCTAAATGACCATTGTCTATCTTTATAAATAAAGAGGTTTCAGGGATGCCTCCAATGCTTTCAACAGCATTGACCAAAGTCTGAGCTAGTGTTGATACCGCTGCACATACCAAATCCTTTCCGGGTTCGTCAGAATAAGCATGTCCGGTAATTTTAGCACCACTGTAATGATCATTTTTTTTTGTTACTTCAACCTTAATCATAATAGATTATAAGCTGATTGATTCGATTTTAACTTTTGTATAGGGTTGTCTGTGACCTTGTTTCTTTCTATAGTCTTTTTTAGACTTGTACTTGAAAATAATCACTTTAGGACCTTTGCCGTTTTTTACTACTGAAGCTACTACTTTAGCGTTTGCTACTTCTTCGCCAAGTTGAAGACCGTCTTCAGTTGAAACAGCCAATATAGAAGTAAAATCTACTTTATCGCCCGCTTCTACGTTCAATTTTTCGATGAATAGTTCATCGCCGACTTGAACAGTATATTGCTTACCACCAGTTTGAATTATTGCGTACATATCGCACCTCCTCTTTCCTTACTCGCCAATGCAGGTACACGTGATGTGTTTCAAAACCTACTATCGTGCGGCTACCCGATAAATATTAACACACCTACCTTCATATGTCAATGCTTTGCCGTGTGTATTCGGTATTTTTTTTGACTGCTAAGATTATGTTTCAAATCAACCTTAAGGGTTAATTCATCAAAGATATTATTTTGTTTTAAAAATATATACAGAGCATCTTCTACTTCAACAGTAACACGTTGCGCATTTGTATGATTTTGTAACCGTTTGAGCTCACAATAAAGCGCATGTAATTGAAGAAATATCATATCCCCATCATGATATTTAAGACTCAGAAGATCTTTATGAGAAGGCACTTCGCGTTTGCGCGTCATCTCTAATATGCCAAGCGTTGTAAAACCTTCAATCAATATGCCATGGCTCTTATCATAACCGTGGGTTAAAAGATGTTGAATAAATGAAAGCCGCTCATCTATGGTCATGTCAATGAAATCGATCATAATGACACCGGATAACTTTTGCATCAGAATTTGTTTGAGTATTAAATCGGCTGCAATTGCATTAACAGAAAAGACATTTTTACGTTTTGACTGATCCATGTTATATTTTGACGAATTCACATCTGCAATAGTAAACGCCTCAAGCTCATTAACCGTTACAGAAACACCTTCCTTTGAAAGCTGTCGTGTCGCAGTTATCACTTGATCTAATGAAAGACCATGATCTTGCAATAGCGTCGTTTGCGACGCTTTGACAAATATTTTTTTCTTTTCAACACCAAGTCGCATCAAAAGGTCTCTATCTACAACTCTTTCAACGTAAAAAATATCAACCAAATGTGTTTTTAGTAATTCTTTTAAAGCGGTCTCAAAAGCATTCGTTAAGTGTATGCATTTTGCATTGTTGATGAGTTCTATTTTATTTAGCAAGCTTTCCCAATAATTCAGTAGTGAATTTGTTTCAGCAACGATTGTTTCATCGGATACGTCACTATTAAGCGCTGCGCTACGCACAATAACACCATATTGAAGACCAATAACATGCGTTAAGTTTTTTTCTAGCGTCTCAATATTTCTAGCGCCACTGGCCTTTCTAGAAACTTTTACACCTTTCATATGCGGCATGAAAACGACATAGTCCCCGGTTAATGAAATATCCGTTGATAGCTGTGCCCCTTTTGTTTGATAAGGGGCTTTTTCAACTTGAGCGACAATTAATTGTCCTTTTTTAACCAACTTTGCTAGCGGCTGCTCCCGAACCTTTGAGGGGGTCAGTTTACAGGCTCTTAGTAAATCATTTCTTTGAATATAAGCATTGGTTGGTAAACCTATATCGACAAATGCACCGTCCATGCCTTCGGCTAGGGCGATAACTTTACCGACATAAATATTGCCAACAACATTTGGCTTGAAATGGTTGTCAATTTCGATCGCATCAATTTGTTTCATGACATCATCAGAAATCGCTGCAACACTTAATAAAGGGGTGTGGTCCAATGTAAAAATTTTCATAAATATTCCTTATCGCTATTTGTGATTCTTCGCATGGCTTATGCTTTCATTTCAAACAAAGGTTTTAACTGCCCTTCATCGCTATAGAAAAGCATCAGCCGTTCGATTCGAATGTTTTCAATTTCTTGTGTCATTTGAAAGTGTTTACACATGACTTCAACCAATTTTTCTGGATTTAAGCTACCTTGGCTCCCTGATTGGAGCACAGCACGCAAGACGATGTCATTGTCCATTTTGTAAACCAGCTTTAATGATTCAATAAATTCTAAGACATTTAAAGTCCGCATATTACCATTTTTAGCTTTTTTCTCAAATGTCACTTCACCCGCTTGAAGAAAAGTCTCGACCCATTCATCTAAAGGCAGTTGTGCAATGGGTTGTTTAAACTCCACTTTTATTAAATATTCCGAATGAGATAAAGATGCCATCAACGATTTTTTTGTTTCAACATAGTTAGCCGAGATCGTGCGTATGCCTTCAGGAAAACGCATTGAAAGGACGCGATCGATGGGAATTTCATTATCTAATTGGACTTCCATAATTTCACATTGACTTGAATACCCAACGGACAATGGCGATGCAAAAGTCATCTTTGGAATTGGACTAAAACCACCCGAATAAGACAGAGGTAGCTTGTTAAATCTAAAAATACGTTCAAATAATTTCATAAGTTCAAGGTGACCAAGAAATACCATGTAATGTTCTTTTGTATAAAGGATTCTTAACGTTACCATTAACACTCACCGCCGATCAAATTGATATTTAAACCACAACGCGTACACCCTTGTCGGCAATCTTCTGTGTTTTCAGCACGCAAAGCTTTTTCATATTCGCTAACAAGATAAGCTTTATTAATGCCCGCATCAATGATGTCCCATGGCAGAAACTCATCCGTTGAACGCGCTCTTGTTGTATAAAAATCCGGATCGATTTCACAGGCTTCAAAAGCGTCCATCCAGACGGACATTTTGAAAAAATCTGCCCAGCCATCAAATTTGCATCCAAGTGTATACGCTTTATATAAAACGGCATTAAGTCGACGGTCACCTCTTGCAAAAACACCTTCAAGAACACTTGTAGATGGATCATGATAGTTGTAAACGACTTTTTTATTGAGAAGTTTTGACTTTAAATAATTAATTTTACTATAAAAACCATCTACATTTTCCTGAGCCATCCACTGAAAAGGCGTAAACGGTTTAGGGACAAAACAGGCTGTACTGACCGTTACTTGAACTGCTTTTTTAACATACTCTGGCTTTACATTTTTGAATGTAAAGGTCCCTAAATTCGCAATTTCTGCAATGCCGTCAAGGTCTTCGTTTGTTTCCGTTGGAAGTCCAATCATGAAATACAATTTAACCCTATGCCACCCTTGAGAAAAAACACTCTTATAGGTATCCAAAATATTTTCTTCAGAAACACCTTTATTAATGACATCGCGGAGTCTTTGTGTCCCCGCTTCAGGCGCAAATGTCAAACCCGTTTTCTTAACTTTTTGAATCTCTTTCACAACATCAATGGAAAAACTGTCAAGTCTTAATGATGGCAATGAAACAGCAATATTGTCTTTTTCATATTTTCCGACGAGTTCTGATACAAGTGGACCAATACCACTATAATCCATAGTGCTGAGTGATGACAAAGACAATTCTTCAAATCCAGTACTTGTGAGAATTTTTTCGACGATATCAACGACTGTTTCAGGTTTTCTCTCGCGAATAGGACGGTATATCATACCCGCTTGACAGAAACGACATCCTTTTGTACACCCTCTGAACAATTCAATAACCGCACGATCATGAACAATATCGACAAAAGGAACGATCATTGTTTCAAGTTGAAATCCGCCATCGAAATCTTTAATAAACCTTTTTTGAATGCGTTCAGGTACATTTGCAAGTCGTTTATACCCAATCATTATATTATTGGCGTCATATTGAGGCGCGTAGAATTTAGGAACATAAATACCTTTGATGTTTGCCGCTTTAAGAAGCATTTCATTTTTATTGATTAAACCCGCTTTATATGGGCGGTAAACATCTAAAAATTCCAAGAGAAGCTCTTCCGATTCGCCAATAAAGAACATGTCGATGAATTCTGCAATAGGTTCAGGATTATAAGCACATGGGCCGCCTGCAATAATAAGGGGTTCTCTGTCATGACGGTCTTTTGCATACAATTCTATACCTGCTAAATTGAGCATATTCAATATATTTGTATAGCTCAGTTCGTATTGTAGTGTAAACCCTAGTATATCCATATCACCAACCGGTGATTTTTTTTCAAGCGTAAATAGTTTTAATTGACGCTCACGCATCGCTTTTTCCATATCTGACCATGGTGCAAATACGCGTTCACAAAAAACGTCATTTTGCTGATTCAACAAATTATAGATAATCTGCAAACCTAAATGGCTCATGCCCACTTCATAAACATCGGGAAAAGCAAAGCAAAAGCGGATCATATCATCCGATACTTCTTTGTTAAATGTATTAATTTCTCCACCAATATAGCGTGATGGTTTCTCTACTTGGTGAAGTATCGATTCTAAATTCATTGTGCCTCCTAGTTATTAAAAAAAGTACCCGTTTTTCTTCTAATGTAGATTGCTTCCGCGATGCCAATTGCAATCATGCTTGATACAATCGATGTGGAACCGTAACTGAAAAAAGGTAAAGTAATGCCTGTAACAGGCATGCGACCTAAAGTCATTGCAATATTTTCGATAATCTGAAACGCAAACATAAAAATAAAGCCAATAATAATATTTGAGCCAAAATCATCTTTCACCCTTCGACTTAATGTGATCAGTCTAAGAAGCATGAACATATATAATAAAATGACACCCATACCGCCGACAAAGCCTGTTTCTTCTACAAAAACGGCAAAGATAAAATCAGATTCTTGAACGGGTAAATAATTCAAACGGTGATAAACCCCTTCAAACAAACCCTGACCATACATTTGGCCAGAACCTATGGTAATTTTTGATTGCATGACTTGATAATATCCTGGTAATGTTGCATCATTCGGATTCAAAAATGAATCAAGGCGTTGACGCTGATGGTTTTCTAGTTTCGGATAAATGAGTGGAATCGCAGCCGCAAAGGATCCAATACCAAGTCCAATTTGCCAATATTTAAGGCCATTAACCAGCAATATTCCAAAAGTCGCGGAGATGAAAACTAAAGCAGTGCCTAAATCAGGTTGTTTAAGGACCAACCCTAAAATGGGAATAAGCGTCAAACCTGATTTAAGGACATCTTTAAATGATTGAATACCACCCGATTTTTCAACAAATTTAGCCAAAAATATAATATAGGCAATTTTAGCGATTTCACTCGTTTGAAAATCGATGGGACCTAGGTCAATCCAGCTGCGTGCACTAAATCGTGTAACGCCTATGCCAGGCACAAATATGATGACTAAAAGTAAAATAGCAATCCCATAAAGCCACCAATAAAATTCACCAAAAACCTCGTAATTAACAAATTGTAGCAATGCAATTATAACCAATCCAAATAGAAATGAAAATGCTTGCATCTGGACTTGTCGCGTAATCCCAAAATTCATTACATCGGTTGCACTTGCAATTGCTAACATGCCAAGTGTAAAAATAATTAAGACAATGCCCATAAGGACATAATCAAAACTCATGATAATTCTTTTAAAATTCAATGGTTCACCTCGATTTAAAAAAAGGTCCAAAAGGACCTTTAATTACCGTTTCAAATTTCTTATCGGTATACTAGCAACCAATACTGGTTTACCGGAAGCAACATCCTTTGTTCGTGTAATTTTAATATCAAAATCCGATGGGTCATAATCAACATGCTCTGAAATTGATGATAATATATCTCTTTTAAGTAATTCCAATAATTCAGGTGAACAATTGGAACGATCATGCACTAAAACCAATTTCAAACGGTCTTTGGCAATGTTTTTACTCGTCGGTTTGCTGTTTAAAAATCCAAATAAGTCAAACATATACCCTCCTATTTGCCAAATGACAGTGCTCTTTTTATTTTGTCAAAAAAACTTTCTTGAACGTCAAATTCTAAAAACGCCACATCTTCACCGATAATACGTCTTGCAATATTTTTAAATGCCATACCCGATAATGAATTTGCTTTTAGAACAGCGGGTTCGCCACGGTTTGTACTCATAACGACTTCTTCATCGTCTGGAACAACACCAATCAAACTAATCGCTAAAATATCTTCAATATCTGCCACATTCATCATCTCGCCACGTTTAACCATATCCACTCTAAGTCGATTGACGATTAATCTTGGACCATAAATCTCAGCCGCTTCAAGTAAACCGATAATTCTATCCGCATCACGTACGGCAGATACTTCCGGTGTTGTGACGACGATTGCACGATCTGCTCCTGCTATTGCATTTTTGAATCCCTGCTCTATGCCTGCAGGACAATCCACGATAACATAGTCGTGTGTTTTTTTCAAATCATTGATTAGTTCAATCATTTGCTCTGGGTTGACAGCATTTTTATCTTTCGTCTGAGCCGCAGGTAATAAAAACAAATTTTCAAAACGCTTGTCTCGAATCAATGCTTGCTTGACTTTACATACACCCGTTACAACATCAACGATGTCATAAACAATTCTGTTTTCAAGTCCCATAACAAGGTCAAGATTTCTAAGGCCAATATCTGCATCTATGACACAAACTTTCTTGCCAAGTAGTGCTAGGGCGGCGCCAATATTGGCAGTTGTGGTCGTTTTACCAACACCACCTTTGCCAGAAGTTACTACGATTGATTCACTCATTCTATACACCCTCCAAATCCTTCAGCATTATATGAATCTAATGTTACATTATTTACTGCTGTGCGACAATCTATCAAAAAGTCACCTTAATGGCACTTCTCTATTTTTATGACGCCATTGCTTACGGTTGCCTTTTCTGGAACCGTGGTGTGAAACGATTCGTCGTCGCTTGGTGGTACTGAAATATAAGTGGAAATACGTATTTGAGTCGGTTTGAGAAGATTGGCAATAATAATTGCTTTACTGTTCCCAGCAGACCCAGCATGTATAAAACCGAGTACCCTACCCATGACAATGATGTTACCTTCTGCAACAATTTCAGCACCCGGATTAACATCTCCAATCACAACGACATGACCTGGATAATGTACGGATTTTCCCGAGCGCATTGTACCAAAGACAAAATGTGTATCTGAATCACAAGTGACAGGCTTGTCCATTATGACTTGTTGTGTCTCGATGACAGGTGGCTTATCTGGAATCTTAGGCAGATCTGAATCATTGTTTTGCATTGGTGCTGCATCGATAATTGGGGCAATCTCAATAGGTTCTTCCAAACTCTCAACGGTAATGCCATATTCATCATAGATTAATGCTTCAATTGTTGATTTTTGCTTATAACTTAGACTTTTGCCTTTAACACCTATGATTCTTGAACCTTGATAAAAAGATGCTCTATCTTTTAATAGCGTTTTTAAGTACGCGATTATATTTTCAAACGATTCATCAGGATCCAAGTTCAAATAAAGTCCGTTTAATTTTCCTTTAAACTCAACGGGACCTTTTCGGGCCATTTTATCACCACCAAAATTTGACTTGAGTAAAACAATTGCATTATTTATAGTTTAACTTATTTCAGTAGAATGCACAACTCAAACTCTTATTCTTCTACTCTAGGTGCATCAAGTACGGGAGGTAAAATACTAGGTGGCGTCAGATTAAAGTATTTAGCATAAATATCACGTGCGACGGGTGCCGAATAATAACCTTGGCCACCTTGTGGAATGATAATTACAACAGCAATTTCTGGATCCTCAAAAGGTGCAAATGACACAAACCAAGAGTAGTTGTCATATGGGAGCCTAAACTGATTTAGATCTTCATCCGTCAGTTTGAAATCAGTGAGTTCCTTAATGGCATCGCGCATTGCAGTGCCTTTATTCAAATAATCCTTCTGAATAAGTGCATTTAATTTATCTTCTAAAACGATCTTTTCGGATTCATCTGTTGCTTCATCTTTTGATTTTTCTAAAACCGCAATTTCTTCACTACGTTTCTTGATAATCTCAATCGTTTTAGCTTCAACATCCATAATTTTTAAGTTTGGTGCTAGGTCACTAAGGTATTCTGTTAAGTAAGCAACTTCGTCGAGAGGTGGAATTAAGCCTTCCTTCTGAGCGGTGCCCGTTTTACCCGCAACATCAATTGGAAATGTCTTAAAAATTCTAGCAACAGAGCTTGATGTTCCTTTTGTGACTTGTAACATTGCTTGTTTGACGTATTCAAGATTTCCAGATTTGTCAAAACTCTCAGTAACATTGACATTTTTATTGACAACTTGAGCACCTATTTGTTTGACAAGTGAAAGTTCGTTTAGATAGCCGCCATTTGCAATGGTTGCAATATATCTAGCAATCTGAATTGGTGTATAGGTGTGATCACCTTGCCCAATTGATAAGTTAAGTGTGTCACTCTCATACCATTTCATAAGGTTAAAATAGTCGTATTTTATTATGTCAGCAAGTCGTTCTGTTAATGCAGCATCTTCACTGCTCCCGAGTTTATAGAGTCTATTGATAATTTCTGGTCTCGAAGGATTTTCATCTGACCAACCAACAATGTTATCAACCAGAGCATCGAGTTTTTCTTCATCTTCAACAATTTCTACTGGAAAATAATTTTTAGCAATAAAATATAGTTGTGATGACAGGAGTGCCATGATTGTCTTTTTTTTCTTTTCAGGATCTGGAAGTCCTAGTGAAACTTCACTAATTTCAACGCCTGTTTTTTCATCTAGCCCAAACAATTTTGAATATTCCGTCATAATCGTAGGATTCATTTCAAAATTTAAAGGAACGTTTCTGTAATGGTCCTTGCCGCTTGCAATATTAAAAAAGTAGTAATTACAGGACACTTCAATTGCTTTAAAGAAATCAGTTGGACCATGTTTACTTCCGTAATCGTTCCAATACCAACAACCAAAACGTTGACTACCAATTTCTACGAAACCATCTGAATATATTTTTTGATAGGGGTCAAGACCTTGCTCTAAAGCAGAATAGCCTGTAATCATTTTATAGATTGAACCTGGTTGTACCGCCATCATCGTTACGTTGTTAAAAAGAGGTCTTGCTGCCAAAGGGTTTCTTTTATTAACAGGATTCAGCGCATTCCAATCCTCTTGATTAATACCGGTTGAAAACAAATTTAAATCATAGGAAGGATAACTGGCAGATGCAAGAACCTCACCCGTTTTGACATTTACGACAATACCCGCGGCTGACTCAGCATTTGCGTATTTTTCATACTGATAATTGCCCCAAGGACTATCGTAGATACCGCCTGTTTGAAGATTTAGAAGCGCTTTTTCAAGACTCGTTTCAAGAACTTTCTGTAAATCTAAATCAATCGTCAAATATATATCATCACCAGATACGGCATCTTTACTTTCCAAACCATAAGCGACTTCATCGACATCGGCAACATATTTACCATAAACATCCACTTCAATATATTTAGAACCATTTTCACCGTATAAATCCGATTCATAGTTGCCTTCGATACCCGTTTTTCCTATAACCTGGTTCCGATTATAACCGCCTTCTGTGATGTACGACTGAATCTCTGCTTCTGTAGCAATTTTACCCATATAACCCAATATGTGCGCGGCCGTGGATTTGTTAGGATACGTTCGAATCGTCTCATAAGTAACAGATAACCCTGGAAACTCATAGCCGCGTTCTTGTACAAGAACCGCCGTTTCTTTTGAAACTGAACCCGCTAATTTAATTGGCTCATATTTCAAATACCCTTGTTCTTTTATTATATGCTTGACGATTAATATTTTATAAGCATCTTCATCAGAATAAGCGCTGTCAATCTTAAAATCTGATCGGCTCCTAATTTTTTTGAACGCTTCTTCTGCACTAATTTTAGGATCTAGACCGTACATTTTCAAAAAAGTCGTTTTATAAATTTCTTCTAAAAACAACATCTTGGAAGTAGAAATCGGCAAGTATTTGCCTTGATTGTAAAGCATGCGATACGCTTCATACGCGCTTAATTCAGGATTGATATAATTTGCTGACCTAATATCATCAAAAACAGCTTGAGCTGTCCAAGAATTATCATACCCATTGTCTACCAACCAATTTTTAATACTCTCGTCAAATCTATATTTGTAAATACCATTTTCAATGAAAATTGGGAATTCTAGATGTGCTTCGCCTTGTTTTTCTAAAAGATCATAAATTGAAATAATGATTTCTGAAAAATTGTCAGTCGGTACCACACTACTATTGAGTTCTATTGCAAAACCAATTTGGCTTGTTGCTAAAATTTGACCATTTCGATCGTATATATCCCCGCGTTTGGCTTGCGTTTCTATTTCTTTGATACGATTGTTAATGGATTTTTTATAGTAAGCATCACCATTTGTTATCGTTATATCATATAGGCTATAACCTAAAAAAAGAAAGATGATAACAAAACCGATTGCAATATGATTTTTTCTATTTTTAAATAGATTAAGCATTGAAATCTCCTAACTTATAGCCATGCACTTTTTTAAAGGCTTTTGAATAGATCAAATAGCCAATAATGCCATTATAAATCACTTCTGTCCCTATTTTGGTTGCCATTAGTTCAAATGGAATGGTCGATTGGACAAAAAACATGATGATGTAAAACAAAAAATGGTAAAATACAGTCCCAATAACAATTAAAAATACCGGCGTGATAAAATTGCCTTTAAACATTATTTCTATTAAATTAATCGTAATCAAAACAATCAAACCGTAGATCAATAAATTAATACCGATCATTCTTCCCAAAAATAAGTCTTGCATGAGTCCAGAAACCAGCGCAAACAAATAAGCCTGTCGGCTGTTCCCTAACGAGGCAAGGATAATCGATATAATAATACAAAAATTTGGCAACGCACCATTGATTCTTAAAATCTGAAAGAGCGTGCTCGACAATATAAAATTTATGATAGCAATCGTGAAAATGTAGCGATACTTCATATCAGCCTCCACTTTCGGTTGATTCAGGTTCAGTCGTTTCGTTGATTGTTTTTTCAAGGTTGCTTTCAACGTTATATGGGATGATCATGACTTTATTGATTTTTTTGAAATCGACAGCTGTTGTTACTTTAATCCGCTTTAGAATCAAATCTTTATCATCAATAACTTCGTAAATTTTACCAATGAGAATGCCTTTAGGGTACATACCTAGACCGGATGTTACGATAAAATCATTCACATTAACTGCCGCTTTTGGATCGAATAGCTCACCTATCAATTCATAATTGGTTGTACCACTTAACACACCATCATAATCATCATCGACGCGCAACATTTCGAAGCCAACGGATGATTTTTGGTCGATAATGGAAATGACTTTACTCCAATTCTCTCCCACTTCATAGACAAGACCAACAAGGCCATTACCATTGATGACAGTACTGTTTTTTGTGATACCTTGATCGCTCCCAGCATCAACCGTAAACATATTAAACCAATTCCCCATATCCTTAGAGACGACATTACATGAAATGTAATCATTGCTTAAGCCTTGATCGACATATTTTAATGCAGATTTCAATGCATCAAGTTCACTAAGTTCCTTTTGAGACATCGTCAAAGAAACGATCTGCTCCTTGAGCATTTCGTTTTCCTGTGACAAGTTTTCATTTAAACCTTTATAATTTAGCACATTAATAATCGGTTCTGTCTTTTCATCGATAAAATTCCCTATAGAAGTAAAAAACTTCTGAATGGGCATAATTATTGAGCCTAGTTTGCTTTCAATAAAAGTAATTCTATCACGTCCACCAAACGAAAGTGCCATTAGCACAACTAACAAAATACCGATGATGATCAGAACGATCCTTTTGTATCGATTATTCATTGAATTCACCAATATTCATTATAACGAACGAGAGCTTATGAATACCTCTCTAAGTTCATTGAAACTCTCAACAGCTTTACTTGTACCAATAGCCACACAATCAAGTGGATTTTCCGCAATTCTAACAGGCATTCCCGTTTCTAATTTAATTAATTTATCCAAGTCAGTGAGTAAGGCACCTCCACCTGCTAATACAATTCCAGACGAATAAATATCTGAAGCAAGTTCTGGTGGTGTTTTTTCAAGTGTTGATTTGATCCCTTCAACAATCGCTTGAATAGGTTCTCTAATGGCCTCAAAAATTTCACTTGAGTGAAGCACTAAAGTATTTGGAAGACCGGTTACCAAGTTGCGTCCCGTAATTTCCATGTGACGGTCATTTGTTGGCATCATAGCACAAGCAATCATCATTTTTAAATTTTCAGCCGACCTTTCTCCAATCATTAAATTGTATTTCTTACGGACGTAGTTGATAATTGAAACGTCAAGTTCATCTCCTGCAATTCGAATAGACCGACTCGTAACAATCCCGCCCAAAGAGATAACGGCGATTTCAGTTGTGCCACCACCGATATCAACAATCATGCTGCCAATGGGTTCCGTTATTGGTAAGTCTGCACCAATTGCAGCAGCCATAGGTTCTTCAATTAAGAACGCATCTTTTGCACCTGCTGATAAGGACGCTTCATAAACTGCGCGCTTTTCAACTTCCGTAATTTGTGACGGAATACCAACCACAACTTTTGCACCTGTGAATATATTGATGTTTGGAACGGCTTTATGAATAAAGTATTTAATCATTTTCTGAGTGATATCAAAATCAGCAATAACCCCATCTTTAAGTGGTCTAATTGCACGAATTTGTCCTGGTGTCTTGCCTATCATTTCTTTTGCTTCTCTTCCTACGGCTAATACTTGACCTTTATCATTGATGGCAACAACCGAAGACTCTCTAACGACAATGCCTTTACCTTTAACACAGACTAATGTATTTGATGTGCCTAAGTCGATGCCCAATTGTTTATAAAATAATCCAAATCTCATAAATTTTTTCCTCTCATTTTTAAAGTTCTCTTTAAAAAACACTTTTTCAAAGTTGATTTTCCTCTTTAAAACTATAATATTTTTCACGTCCAATAATTATATGATCAATCAGCGGGATGCCGATTAATTGTCCAGCTTCAAATAAACGTTTTGTAATGTTGATGTCTTCTCGACTTGGGTCAATATGCCCTGAAGGATGGTTGTGAACCACAATAAATGATGCCGCATTTCTTTTAATCGCTCGATTGAAGACTTCTCGAGGATGTACAATAGATGCATTTAAACTGCCAATAGAGATAACATCCCAGTTGATAATTTCATTTTTTGTATTGAGTAAAACGGCAATAAATTTTTCAACTTTTGATTCATTGAGTTCAGCACTAAAAAAATTGACCACTTCGTTTGGTGAAGACAGTTTCGTTTTTCGCATGACTAACGGTTGCTTCAATCGCTTTCCTAACTCTATGGCAGAAAGAATTTGGCATGCTTTTGATTCACCAATACCATTGATCAAACAGAGTTCTTCAAGTGTTACTTGATGCAGTTCAGATATATCCTCGCCGCATTTTGCAACGATTTCATTACCAAGTGACAGGGCACTCATGTTTTTTGTACCCGTTCTCAATAGAATTGCAAGTAGTTCAGAAACAGATAAGTTTGAAACACCGTGATTCATTAGTTTTTCTCTGGGTTGTTCCGTAATCGGCAAATTTTTGATCATGGGGTAGGCTCCTTTAACTTAAAAAATCCATTTGAAAATGTAATTTCAACATGGCATTTAATTTAGAGAGTGGTAAACCCATGACATTAAAAAAATCGCCATTGATCGTGTTTACCAGCAAAGCACCATAGCCTTGTATCCCATATGCACCCGCCTTATCGAACGGCTCACCCGTGTCGAGATAACTTTCAATTTCATCATCGGATAGTTCATTAAAAGTCACTTCCGTACATGCAAAATCGACGACTTTCGTATTGCTGGCAACATGCACCAAAGCAATTCCAGTGAAAACTTCGTGTTTTTGGCTACTTAAAGCTTTTAACATGCTTCTAGCATCTTCACGCGATTTGGGTTTGCCCAAGATTCGATTGAAAAAAACAACGGTATCACTGGCGATAACAAGTGCGTCTTTATTTGACATAGAAACATCAAGTGCTTTTTCGAGTGCTAAACCCATGACAATCTGTGTTGGGGTATCATCCACACCAACAGGTTCATCGATTTCACTTGGGATGATATCGAATGGCATATGAAATTGTTTTAAAAGTTCAATCCTTCTCGGAGATGCCGAGGCCAATACGACCCTCACAGTTTTTTATACACAAAAAACGCAATCATTATTCCGATAATACTCGCAATATTTAAGCTCAGATTAAAACCGAATGTAATCACGATAATGTTTAAATCAACAACAAAAGGGTCAACACCAATGCTCTTTCCAAAATTAAGAATGGGTACAATATCTCCTAATGCAGCACCAATCAAACTTCCAAAAATAGCTCCGATTAATATAAAAACTAATAATACGAGACTATCGTTGCCTTTAACTCTCATAACAACCTCTTAAGTATACCATAATTTTACATATATTCCCATAATTTTACATTGAAAATAGATATATCAGCGCACTAATCAAATTCTAGTTTAACATTATGTTGTTTTAATTACAAGAAAAAGAGGCTGTCCTTTCGCTACGAACTTCAAAATAAAGACCTCCCAATAGCTTGGGAGGTCATGACATAACGCTTAGAACTTATTTGACAAATTCAACTTTTCTAAGGCTTAAGTCGCCTTGAATTGCTTTTGTCGGGCATTTTTCAACACAAATCATACAATTCGTACACTTGTCATAATCAATTTCTGCTAAATTATTAATGACATGTATCGCATCATAAGGACAGTTTTTCTCGCAGATACCACAAGCAATACATGCCACATTACAATTTTTCTTGACCATTGGTCCCTTATCTTTGTTGTTACATTGAACCACTGTAAGTTGCTCATATGGAACAAGACTGATAACGAACTTTGGACAAATCTCAATACATTTCATACAAGCCGTACATTTTTCAGGATCTACAAGTGCAAGTCCTTTATCGTTAATATGAATCGCATCAAATGGACAAACTTGTACACAAGATCCTAATCCCATACAGCCATATAAACATTTTTTGGGTCCACCATTTAACATGTTGGCAGCGACACAACTGTCGAAACCGTCATAATCAAAACGGTTGCCACAATTTTCATCGTGACCTTCACATTTAACTCTTGCAATTTGTTTAACTGTTTCACCAGCGTCAAGGCCCATGATTTGTGCAACGGCTTGAGCAACAGGTGCACCACCAACAGGACAACCATTGACCGGCGCTGCACCACTGACGACTGCATTTGAAAATGCATCGCAGCCTGGGTAGCCACAAGCGCCACAATTTGCACCTGGTACGGCTTCTCTAACAGCAACAACTCTTGGATCGATTTCCACTGCAAACTTTTTAGACGCGAATGCGAGCAATGCACCAAAGACAAGCCCCATAACGCCTAAACTAGCGCCAGCTAATATAATTGTATTGTAATCCATTTCGTCCTCCTATACTAAGCCGGTAAAGCCTAGAAAGGCTATAGACATAAGGCTTGCTGTTATTAGAGCAATAGGAAAGCCTTTAAACGGCAATGGCACATCTGATGTTTCAAGTTTTTCGCGAATACCGGCAAATAATACGATAGAAAGTGAAAATCCGATTGCTGCGAAAAATGAATGGAATATCGTTTGAACAAGACCAAAATCATATTGAATATTTAATAACGCAATACCTAGAACAGCACAGTTTGTTGTAATGAGTGGTAAAAACACACCAAGGGCTTGGTAGAGTGTTGGGCTCATTTTTTGAAGGACGATTTCTACGAACTGCACCAAAGATGCAATTACGAGAATAAATGCTGCCGTTTGTAAATATTCTAAATGATAGGGTACAAGTAAATAATTCTGAACAAAAAACGTTAATGTACCCGATAAAGTAATAACAAAAGTTACGGCCATACCCATACCAAATGCCGTTTCTACCTGTTTTGAAACACCTAAAAATGGACAAATTCCTAAAAATCTCGAAAGGACAACGTTGTTAACGAGAATTGCGCTGACCATTATGACAAAAATACTTGCATTTTCCATTACAACCCCTCCTTATTTCGCTTTTTTTAGTGTGTAGCTGTTATAAAGTGCTAACAACAATCCAAGTGCCAAGAAGCCGCCTGGAGGTAAAATCATGATTAAAGCAGGTTTGTATGAAGCGCCAAGGATTGCAGTACCGAAGATACTACCATTACCCAGTATTTCACGCACACTACCTAATACAAACAATGCAAGTGTAAATCCTAAACCCATACCGATACCATCAAAAGCAGAATCAATCACACCATTTTTGTTAGCAAACGATTCAGCACGTGCAAGAATGATACAGTTTACAACAATCAAAGGAATAAATAAGCCGAGTGATGTAAATAACGCTGGCACGAAAGCTTCCATTAACATACTTATAACGGTTACAAATGTGGAAATAACAACGACATACGCTGGAATTCTGACTTGAGCAGGTATGAATTTTCTAAGCATTGAAATTGCGACATTTGATCCAATAAGAACAGCGGTTGTTGCCAAACCCATACCGATACCATTTTCTGCAGAAGTTGTAACCGCAAGCGTTGGACACATGCCTAACAACTGCACAAATATTGGATTTTCTTTTAAAATACCTCTTGTTAAATTACTTAGTTTCATTTGCCAACACCTCCATTCTCAAGAATCCAGTTAAATGCATCAATAGAAGCATTTGCACCTTTTGTTATTGCAACACTTGAAATGGTTGCACCTGTAATGGCTTGTATATCATTACCCGATGCAGCAGTTTTTGAAACCCCGATTGGAGAAGTCGAAGACTTGCCAGCAAACTGCTCATAAAAAGGTGCATCTTTTGCTTTAGCACCGAGTCCAGGTGTTTCGTTATGACTACCTACACGCAACCCCGTGACCATTTCGTCAACACTTAATCCTGTTACGACGACGACAGCGCCACTAAAACCATTTGGTATAGACTTGAACACATAACCGATTGGTGTACCTGAAGCATCTAAGCCAACATAAGCTTCTTGAATGGGTTCGAACTTAGCAACAATCGCTTCTAAGTCTTCACCAGTAATATCAGAAAAAGAGGCTGCGTCTGGTAACACTTCTTTTTTTGCTTGTTCGTTTGCTAAAAAACGTTGTTCTGCAATTTTGTCTTTAGTTACTTCATTTGTAAATCCTAATGCAAAAGCCGCAATGGCACTAATGAGTAAGAGAATAATTCCAATTTTCAATATTTGCTTCATTATTTTGCACCTCCAAACACACGAGGTTTCGTATATTTATCAATAAGTGGCGCTGCAACGTTCATAAGAAGAATTGCATAGGATACCCCTTCTGGATAACCGCCATAGAATCTGATAATCACTGTTAATAAACCCATACCAAAAGCATAAATGATTTGTCCTTTTGGAGAAATTGGTGACGAAGCATAATCGGTTGCCATGAAAAATGCACCAAGAATCAAACCACCCGACAAAATATTGATAATCGTGAGTTCAATATCGAAGCCAGTTATTAACAAAGTTAATACCGCTACAGTTCCGATATAGATGCCTGGGATTTTAATCGAGATCACACCACGGTAAATCAAGTAGATACCACCCAACAATAATAACAAAACTGATGTTTCGCCAATACAACCACCTACTCTACCAATTAACATATCCATCATGTTAGGTAGAGGCACATCTAAACCTTCTTTAATAATTCCTAAAACAGTTGCACTTGTTGACGCATCAGGTTTTACTGCAACCCAAGTCGTCATTTGAACTGGCCACGAAGCAACAAGTAAAGCACGTGCTGCTAAAGCAGGATTTATAAAATTATGTCCAAGTCCGCCGAAAGCTTGTTTAACAATTGCTACTGCAAAGAAACTACCAACAACTGGTATCCAATACGGTACCGAAGAAGGTAAGTTCATACCAAGCAACAATCCTGTAACGACAGCGCTAAAATCATTTACTGTAATCGGTTGCTTTCTGATCTTTTGACAAAGTGCTTCAGAGGCAATGGCTGTAAGAATTGATAAAACTAAAATAATCAAAGCGCGAACGCCAAAATTGTAAACACCGAATGCCGCAGCTGGTGACAATGCAATTGTAACATCCCTCATAATCTTTTGAGTGGTTTCAGAAGATCGAATATGAGGTGATGAAGAAACCGTCAATCTATTTTCCATAGTCATCCTCCCCTATTTTCGCTTTCTCGTTAAAATTTCACGCTTTGCAACGCGTATTGATTGAAGCAATGGTCTTTTCGCTGGACATATAAATGAACAAGATCCACATTCAATACAGTCAAGTGCATTATATTTCGCCGCTTTATCATAGTCATGAATCAATGCGTAAGCACTGATTTGTATCGGTTCAAGATTAATTGGACAAGTGGTGACACATTTGCCACAACGGATACAAGCTGTTGCGTCAGGTAGTTTGGCATCTTCTTGCGAGAACACCAATATTCCAGATGTGTTTTTCATAGCCGGTAGTGCATCAGAAAACTGAGCAACCCCCATCATTGGACCACCAAGTAAGATTTTACCAGGTGTGCCATTATACCCATCGCAAAAATCAATTAACGCTTTCATCGGTGTGCCTACTTTAAAGCGAATGTTTTTAGGAGATTTGATGCCTTTACCAGTAACCGTACAAACACGCTCTACAAGCGGCATACCCGTTTCAAACAGTTTGCCAATTGTCGCAGCTGTTGCAACATTGTTAACAACAACGCCAATGTCCATTGGAAGACCACCAGATGGGATTGCACGATGGGTACACGCAAAAATAAGCTGTTTTTCAGCACCTTGTGGGTATTTGGTTTTAAGACCTACCACTTTAATTTCCGTATTTTTAGCCGCTTCGGTCATCTTAGCAATTGCGTCAGGCTTATTACTTTCTATGCCAATAACGCCATTTTTAACGCCTAAAGCATGCATTAAAATTTGAAGACCTTTGATAATCATCTCTGACTCTTCTAGCATCAATCTGTGGTCACATGTTAAATAAGGTTCACACTCTGCGCCATTTAGCACGATTGTATCAATCTGCTTTTCTGGTGGTGGTGATAATTTTACATGCGTTGGAAAACCCGCGCCGCCCATTCCGACGATACCGGCCTCTTTGATCATATCTACAACTTCCTTGCCTGTTAAAGTTTTGAAATCCGGTTTTGGCTTGACAGTGTCAGCAAGCTCATACTTTTCATCATTATCAATAACGACACAAGTATCAAAACCATAAGCAGTATTTTGTTTTCTGACATCGAGTACCGTTCCAGAAACTGAACTGTGTACATTTGCAGAAACAAAACCACCCGCAGCACCAATAAGTTGACCAACTTTCACTAAATCGCCTTTTGCGACAGTTGGCTCACAAGGCGCACCAATATGCTGCCTTAAAGGAATTTCAAGAACTTTAGGGCCTAAAAAGTCAACAATCGGTAAATGCTCAGTCGACTTTTTGGAATGTGGAGGATGTATGCCTCCCTTAAAAGTTAAAAGCCCCATATATACTCACCCCTTTTAATAAATTTACGTAACATTATTGATCAAGAAATTATACTGTATACAATTTCTAATCTCACCAATAACAATTCTACTATAAATCTAAAGCTAGGTCAATGCATGACCCCTTGAAATTTCAACCGTTTATACGTGTTGGTTAGTTAAGAATTTACCAATCTAATCGTGCCGCAAAAGCATTGGTAACGCTTATATTTTAAGAAACTTTCATATCTAACATCGCATTAATTGCGAAATTATTGTTAAATTTAAATCATAATTATTCATCATTTACTAATAAAAAAACGCAAAATTTGAATATAGACAGACGATCCGCCTGAAATAAACATTTTGCGTGGGCTTTTATTAAAATAAATTGACGATTCCCATAATTAGCAATAAAAACAAAACAACTTTTTTAAATTTTTTATCGTCAATTCTATTACCTAAATGAATACCTAGCATAGTGCCAATAACCATAACAGGTAATAAGTAACCCATCTTCAATAACGCAGGATTTTCGAACAAGCCATTCTTCAAATAAAGTGCAATTGTAACCACATTTAAGATAACAAAAAGAAATGTCAAACTACTTCTGAATTCATCTTTATTCTTGTCGTCATTTGCTAAGAGTACGACAACCGGTGGTCCACTAAGTGAAACCGCGCCATTTAGAATGCCACTTAGAATACCTGCTATAATATAAGAGCATTTTTTATTCTTAATGTTTAGTTTTACACCGCTTATCATGATTAATGAAATTATTATCAATAATAAACTTACAAAAAGTTTGAGTGTCGATTCATTTACGAGAATGAGTAATTGTACCCCTATTGGAATGCATGCAACAGCAAAAATGACTAGCAGACCAATTTCTTTCATATGCGGTTTTATTCTTAACTTAAACAATATAATGAGGTTAAGCACTAAACTAAAAACGATTAGCGTTGGAACAATTATTTTTAGTTCGAAAAACAAACCTAGCAAGGGCAATGCTAACAAAGAAAAACCAAAACTCGTTGCGCCTTGAACGACAGATGCTAATAAAATGATGACTGCTGCAAAAATAAAATCCATGATGCCTCCTAATCAGAAATAGTATGGTCGATACCCATTATACATGAAGTATTTCAAAGTACAAAACGATAGTTGAAGATCAACGCTTATAATAAAATAAGTGTAAAAAAGGCTTGACTTTTTATGGTACAAAAACTATAATAAAAAAGTCGCAACGCGGCAATACCTCATTAATAAACTGCGAGTGTGGTGAAATTGGCAAACGCACAGGCTTGAGGGGTCTGCGGTAGAAATACCTTATGGGTTCAAGTCCCATCACTCGCACCATTTAATCATTAAACGCTTACTTATGTAAGTGTTTTTTTTATAAAATAGAACAAGGGACTCAATTGAGTCCCTTGTTCTATTTTATATGGGTCTATTTTATTAGTTTCAGTTTTGTATTATCCACTAAACCTGGAATCCTACCTCTTTTCGCCACCGCTTTGTCACCAACCATTTTAATATCCATGGTCATGTCAATTGGAGCCGCACCTGAAATATAGCTGCCAACGCCAAATGCGTCAGCACCAGCATCGATTAATTTTACAATACGCTCTGGCGTTAGACCACCAGAAACAAATATTTTAACATTTTGTAAGCCTTCAAGATCTAGTTTGGCACGCATTTCACGTACAAGTCCAACCGTTACACCACCACGTTCGCTTGGTGTATCGAGTCTTACGCCGTATAGATTACCTTTTAAAGCTTTTGCAATGCGGATAGCTTCTTCTATTTCATCTTTATACGTATCTACGAGAACAATTCGATTGTGTTTAGGATCTGATATAAGATCATAAGTCATAGCAACAGGTAGTGTATCACCGGCTACGAGCATTGCACTATGAGGAACTGTACCTGATGGTTCAACGCCACTTAGTTTGGCCGCTAAAATACAACTTACGCCACCTGCCCCGCCTATGATTGCAGCACGTTCCATCACAGGTGCAACGGACGGATGCACATGTCTGGCACCAAAGCATAAATAAAATTTATCCCCACAGGCTTCTTTTATGATGTGAGAGGCACTCGCCCAACCAGAAGCACTAGCAAGCATACCAAGCAATGTCGTTTCAAAAATTGCAAAATCTTTATATTTTCCTTTAATCCGAAGGATTGTTTCATTAGGCTCAAATGTTTCACCTTCATCAACTGCCCAAATTTCTAGATTACGATTGCCTAGAAGATTCAGGACTTCGTCCATTCCTGCCAACATGCCAGGTTTGCGTGGGAAAACTTCAGCAACGACTTCAGTCTCTGCTAGATCCAGTTCTTTTAAAATATCAAGCGTTCTCAAAAAATAAACATCGGTTGTATGCCCTTTAATGATTTCCTCATGTGTTGCACTATGCATCAATCGCTCTTTTGCTATATGAATATCCTTTAAATCATCGATGCTATCAAGTTGCTTCATAGGTTTCTTCCTTCCTAAACAATAGTCCATACAATTATAAGGGATTTGATTAGGAAGTTCAACTTTCGTTATTTATTTATCTAGAGATGATTGAAGCGTTCTTGAAGCGATTTTAAATAAAAATCTATTTGAAAATATAGCATCGCAGTGTCACCAGTGTTTTCAATGACATAATCGGACAAATTGCGCTTTATCTCAATAGACATCTGCGCTTTAATTTTTTTTATAGCCAAGTCACTTGAAATTTTATCTCTCTCGATAATGCGCTGAAGACACACGGATTCAGGTGCATAAATCAAGATGACTTCATTGTAATTCGAACGCGTATCCGTTTCAAATAGCAACGGTACATCGAAAAAAACAAACGGTTCATTTTCAAAGCATGATAGATGTTGTTCCATTCTTAATCTAATTTGAGGGTGCATGATATCGTTTAACTGCTGCCTCAAAATAGCATTGTTAAAAATTATTTCTCCTAGTTTTCTTCTATTTAAGGAATGGTCATGATTTAATATGCCCTCACCAAAAGCCTCTACTATTCTAAAAAGACCAATTTCTCCTGTTTCAACCACCTCTCTCGACACACGATCTGCATCAATGAGTGGGTATCCAAGGGCAGTTAAGTACTTGCTCACTTCACTTTTTCCTGAACCGATACCACCTGTAATCCCTATTAAATAAGGTTTGTTATTTGGCTTCATACCAACTATCTCCCGTGTTCATATCGACTTTTAGGGGTACTGAAAGATCGTAACACGCCTCCATGCAATATTTAAGGATTGGCTTAACGACTTCAAGTTCATCTAGGGGTACATTGAGGATGAGCTCATCGTGTACTTGTAATATGAGTTTTGATTTTAATCCATTTTGTTTTAAAGTATCAAAGACTTTAATCATTGCAAGTTTCATAATATCCGCTGCACTGCCCTGTATAGGGGTATTTCTGGCCGTTCTTTCTGCAGCTGAACGCACCATAAAATTACTTGCATTGATATCGGCAATAATGCGTTTACGATTTAAGATGGTTTCTACATAGCCTTTTTCTTTACAAGCTTCTATTATCTCTTCCATAAACCCTTGCACGCGTGGGTAACTGATAAAGTAGTTTTCAATATAAAGTTTTGCTTCTTTTCTAGATATGTTCAAACTTTCAGACAAGCCAAAATCACCCATGCCATATACGATACCGAAATTAACTTCTTTAGCGCGACTTCTTTGTAGAGATGTTACTTCTGAAACTGGTATTTTGAACACTTGTGAAGCAGTCAATGTATGGATATCCGTATCGTTTTTAAATGCGTCAATGAGCATTGGGTCTTTAGATAAATGTGCCAAAACGCGAAGCTCAATCTGAGAATAGTCAGCGTCCAATAAAATACAACCAGGGTCTGCAATAAAGAATTTTCTAATTTTACGTCCATAAGGTAGTTTGATTGGTATGTTTTGGAGATTGGGTTCCGTTGAACTAAGTCTACCGGTTACGGCAATTGTTTGATTGAGTGAGGTGTGTACTCTTGGTTCATTTGGATCGATCACGAGTCTCAAACCGTCTATATAAGTTGATTTAAGTTTAGTAACCATACGATATTCGATGATTTCTCGTACGATAGGATGCTTGTCTATGAGCTTTTCAAGGACATCAATACCTGTTGAATATCCTGTTTTTGTTTTCTTGCCACTTGGCAATAAAAGTTTTTCAAATAATATGACGCCAAGCTGTTTGGGTGAATTAATGTTAAATGTCTCATCCGCCATTTCGAAAATTGTCGTTTCAATTTCTTTGATTTTTTCAATAAGTTGAACGTCAATATAATCTATTGCCTCAACATCTACTTTAAAGCCTGTAAATTCTATATCCGCTAAAATTTTAATCAGAGGTATTTCTACGTCATCAAATAGTTTTTTTAAATTATGTGTGACGAGTGCCTTTTCAAAGGTATCTTTGAGCATAATGATGGCATTTAGTTGAGAAACGATGCAGCTAACCAGGGTATCATGGTCAACTTCTGTAAAAGTCAATTTTTTGACGCCTTTTCCAAGAATATCTTCAGTAGATATAATTTTATTCGAGTTGTTTTCAAAAACAACTTCAGCAAGGTCATAATTTCTTCGAGCGGGATCGATGAGGTATGCCGCAATAAAACCATCAAAGACGACGCCCTTTAAATCAATGCCAATGCCCATCAAATAAAGATAATCATCTTTTAAATTGTAACCAGATTTAGCGATATTTTCATTTTCAAAAACATCTTTAAGTATAATCAAATTTTCAACATCTTTTACAAGAATTGTTTTACCATCAGCAATAAAACCTGCACCAGCAAGTTTATGTGAAACAATTTGCGACACGTCATAGTAAAGTTTAAATGTAAAATCCAATGTCGTTTTGAGTAGCACGTTCAGTGCTTTGCAATCCATTTTAACCCATTCATGCGCTTCAACTGCAACTTCGTTTTTAACATTTATTTTTAATTTATTTAATAAACTGGTCAACTCATAATATTTAAAGGCTTTTACCGCTTCATCCAAATTGGGATCCTGAACCAACATTTGATCAAAATCGACTTCTATCGGTACTTCTGTAAAAATAGTCGCTAATCTTTTGGATAAAAGGGCTTGTTCCGCATATTCAACTAAAAGACCTTGAATGCGTTTGTTTTCAACTTGACTTACATTTTCTAATAAATTTTCAACCGTGCCAAATGATTCAAGTAATTTTGAAGCTGTTTTAGGACCAATACTTGGTACACCTGGAATATTATCAGAAGAATCACCACTTAACCCTTTATAATCAATCACTTGATTAGCGTGCACACCGAGATCTTCCATGACATCGGCTTCTTCGTAAAGTTTTAACTGTGAGATGCCTTTTTTAGTAATATGAACTTTTGCACCAAATGCAACAAGTTGTAGCGCATCTTTATCACCTGTGATGACGTTTACAACCATCCCCTTGTCAACACATTGCTTCGCTATGGTACCGATCAAATCATCTGCTTCATAGCCCTGAAGCTCGACGCGTGCAATATTAAGAACGTCTAATATTTCTTTTATAATAGGCATCTGCATAGCCAACTCATTTGGCATCCCTTTGCGCGTGCCTTTATAAGCATCATAGGTTAGGTGTCTAAAGGTTGGCCCTTTCATATCAAAAGCAACGCAAAAATGCGTCGGGTTAAAATTTTCTATTAAATTAAAAACCATGGAAGTAAGACCATGAACACCACCTGTATAGACCCCTTTTGAATTTTTGAGTTCTGACATGGCAAAATAGGCTCTATTAATTAAACTGTTTCCATCTACAATCACGATACTCTGATTCATATAGCGCTCCTTCAAATTCAAAATTCATAATATCAATTATAACATAAATGCACCTTGAATTAAAAAAAAGAAGGCTCGAAAGCCTTCTTTAGTAATCGTAAGAAACCGTTACATTTGCAGTAATTGTAATTTCACCTGATTCGATCGGCGTTGAAACGTCCATTGCGGCCTCACCTGTTTTAGCTGGATAATAATCATAAAATAATCCACCACCATTGCTCGCTTCAGTTACTGCTTGTGGTAAACCAGGTGCTTTACCAAACGTACTCATAATCGCTGTTGCTTTGCTTTTGGCATCACCCATTGCAAGTTTAAGCGCTTCTTGGTAAACTTTGCTATCGTCTTGAATCGTGAATCTAATACTATTCACAGTATTAGCACCTGCAGCAGTTGAAATATCAATGATTGTGCCAACTTTTGAAATGTCTTTAATTTTAATATTAACGGTATTGTTCGCTATGAAATAAGGATCACTTTGTTTTTCGAGCATATAATCATAAGTTTGATATAAGCTGTAACCTGTTGTTTTAATATCCTCTGCTTTTATACCTGCTTTTTTGATTGCATCAACCACTGCTGTCATAAGTTTTGCATTTTCTTGTTGTGCAATGGCTGCGTCTGCGTTTTTAGTTTGAACGCCGATGTCAATGAACGCTAAATCTGGTGTAACAATGATTTCGCCTGAACCTTGAACATTAACCAATCTTGGGTCACCGCCTTCAGTATTTGCAATAGATAGATCCGTTGGTGCATTGACTGCAATGACACCGATGACTAAGGCAACTGTGAGCATTAAAGATAAACCAATCATTAATTTACTTTTCATTTTTAGTGCCTCCTTTTTTAAATTTCTTATAGACTGCGCTTAATAGAGTCGCTGCAAGTGCAAGTAAAGCTAGAATGGGTGCGTTTGTAATTAACCAAATCACGACATTTTCGAAGGAACGCCTAATGCCATTGATTGTATTAATGAGGCCTTCTTTGGCCTTTCCAAAAAGACTGTCATCAATTGGTTCTACTTTAGGTTTTAAACTTTTCACTTCATTAAGTTCAACTGAGATTGTTGTCATGTCCACAAGAGCTTCCCAATTCTTGATTTGTTTTTCAAAAGCACTAATACTGCCTCTGACTCGGGTGAGTTCATTTTCGATTGTAAGAATATCTTCAATTTCAACCGCTTGATTCATTATTTCTCTGAGTCTGTTTTCAGTAACTTTTAAGTTTTCAATTTCTGCTGCGGTGTCGCGATATTCTTTAGTGACATCAGCAGCATTGCTGGCATCCATCGTGACGAGTCCTAAACCTTTAATTTGATTTAAGGTTGCAAGATAAGCCGTTGCTGGCATTCTAATTGTGATAACCCCATATTTTAGTTTCTCAGATTCCAAATTATAATTTTTAAAGGCCGTTGATTCATTTTCGATGTAACCCCCTAAATCTGTAACCATTGACTTGATCGAAGTCATTACATCATCATATTTTTCAACATCCATCCGTAGACTCGCTGTCTGAATAATGAGTCGACCCTCTCTATAATGATCCAAATTATCGGTTTCAATTTGAACAGGATCAGATGTAAAGGTTTGTGTACTGCCTTTTGCGTTAGCGCTTTCTTCTGGCACACCAGGTAAAGCTTCTCCATACACAAAAGAGACTGTCGTATCTTGAAGACCATCATAAGCTTCCATTGATGCAGAATCACCTTTAGATTGACCGAGAAATAATCCCTTAGTCGCAATAATCATGACGACCATAATTGCTGGTATCGCGGCATAAGCATAAAAACTGCGTTTTATTTTAAAATGACTGAGTCTTTCAATAATACCTTCAAACCAACGTTTCTGATTTGAAAAAGGTTTTTCCGTTTCCATTTCTCTTGAAGCAATGATGAGCTTTTCGTGTAATTCATTTTCGAATCCTAATGGTAATTCTTTCAAATCTATTTCCCCCATTAGTTGAACCATATATTTGATTTCTTCAAATTCAACGGTACACGATTCACAGGCGTCTAAATGTTCATTAAGTTTATTGGTTTCATGATCATTGATTTCTTTGTCGATAAAAGCATGCATCAATTTTCGCGCTTGTTCACATTCCATAAAACGCCCTCCTTTCTAATTGTCTGCCAGTTGAATCTGTAGAATGTTTTTAAGTGTACTCCGGCTTCTGTTTAACCGAGAGCGTACGGTTCCAATTGGTATTTGTAGTATTTCTCCTATTTCCGCATAAGAATACCCTAATATATCTTTGAGCACGACAACGGATTTATTGTCTTCTGACAGTTTGTTAAGTGCCAATTCTATTGATGTCTTTAATTCAAGTTTTTCATAAATAAGAAGCGGATTTAATTGGTCATCTCCAATAATGTCTTTTAGTGACCCTTCATCAGCGAGCTCAGCATCATAGGATAATACCACCTCCCTGCGTTTTCTGAGTTCATCTTTACAAACATTAATGGTGATGCGATATAACCAAGTTGAGAAAGTGGCCTCCATTTTGAAACTATGAATTGCCTTAAAAGCTTTAATCAATGCTTCTTGTGACATATCTTTGGCATCTTCTTCATTGCCCATCATTCTAAATGCAATATTATAAACATATCTATTGTATTTAACAATGAGTATTTCAAAGCTCGCGACGTCTCCTAGGATGCTTTTTTCGATGAGCATGGATTCCATTGTGCCACTCCTTTCATGAAAGGTATAGTATTTTGACGTAATAAATATAAAATAGTTCCATGTTTATATTATACCAAATAAATAAGCGTCAAACATTCTTCTGTTAAAAGAATAATTGACGCTTTTTAAATGGCTTTTAATTTTGATAAACGGGGATGACTTTTTTTAATTTATATGGGTGTAACTGTGACGATACAAAATTATGATCTTTGTCTAAAGTAAGCGTTGCGTGATGCATAAATTCTGACCGCGTAAAATATCTTAAATCAGTCGCTCTTAAAATGAGGTGTTCATTATCTGAATCTCCCATTACTTTAATATGCAAATTCGGAGAAAATTGCGTAAACAGTTCCCCAACAGCAGATGACTTAAATAACTCAAAATACCATTGGTCTGCCACTTCAAAGATACGAGATATTTTAATACAATCTTTATTCTGCCTCAAAATCATCCAGGGATTAAACTGACCCACAATATCATGTGTTGACGTGTGCGCAACAAAGTCCCATTTATAAAATGCTTTAAGTGCTGGTATAACATGCACATCAACTGCTGTGTAATTTTCATTGAAATAAGCATTGAGCCTTTCAGCTGCGAGTCTTCTACTTATATTTCTTATCATCAAGTAGATAACGATTAATACAACGCCTGAAAACAGCTCAATCGGCTTATTCTTACCATTAATGATAAAATATAACCCTACAAGTGTAATAACGGGATCATATAAAGTTAACAAACTTGCTTTCACTTTTTTCTTAAAGAGCTTTGCCCCATATGAATTTAAGATATCAAGTCCAGTATGAGAAAGTGCCCCTAAAAAAGTCCACATTAAGGTGGTAAAGAAACTAAAACCGACAAAGCCCATCTGTGAGAGCAATAGCGTGATTACGATGCTAAAGCCGGCTAAATAAGGGACTGAATGTGACTTTCCTCTATGGTGTTCAAGATAGGCTGCATCATCCTTGAATAAACGAATAACAAAATCTAAATCGGGCGACATTGCACCAAGCATTGCGCCAATTGTAATTGAACTCTCTATTGAAACGGCGTCGCCAGAAAATGCTGAAATCGCAACACCAACTAAACCATGGGTTAATGGATCCATTTCTCTCCTTTATCGTCAACAAGGGATAATTTAAAATTAAATCTAAAAAAGATAGAACGTTATGTAAACCATTCTATCACAAGCGCTTTTAGTAAACAATGGTTATTGCAGAAAATTTAGAATTGTTTGTCGATTACAGTTGCGTTAATGTTTTTACCACGTGATTCAGTACATCACACCCATCTTCAGTGACGATTACCAAATCTTCAATTCTAACACCTAATTCTCCAAGCAAATAGATACCTGGTTCAATTGAGAAAGTCATACCGATTTCACAAATCGTTGCACTACCACCGCTAACATCTGGAAACTCATGCACATTGATGCCAATACCATGGCCAGTACGGTGTGTAAAATAAGCACCATAGCCTGCAGCTTCGATAACCTCTCTCGCCGCGTTGTCAATATCACTTAAAAGAACCCCTGGTTTTACTTTAGCAATGGCTTTTAAATTGGCTTCTAGTACTAGAGCATAAACTTCAGCGTATTTATCAGTGGGTTCGCCATAATAAAAACTACGCGTCATATCAGAACAATACCCATCCACTCTCCCGCCAATATCAATAACAACCGGTTGGTTAAGGGCTAATATCGTGTCATCACAATCATGGTGTGGCTCGGCGCCATTTGCCCCAAAGCATACAGTTGGTGTAAACGACATTTCATATACGCCAAGCTTTGAATTAATTTCAACAACTTTTTTCTGGACATCACGTTCCGTTAAAGGTCGTAAAGGGGCTTCTTCTTTAATAAATTGCATAACTTCAGTCATGACTTGATCATTAATTAAAGAAGCTTTTATCATGCGTTCCGACTCAATAGCATCCTTACATAATCTAACGTTATCGACTGCAGGTGAACCATTTTCAAAGTGACTTTTTGGATGTGCTTTCATTAGGGTGAGTAAAAAATGACTTTGCCAATTTTTATCGACGCCAATTACGTGTGCTGACTGAATATCATCAGCAAGAAGTTTCAGTGAATCATCTGTATCTTTAAAGTAAATGACTGGAAGGCCTAAATCATTTTGCATTGGAAATAAGGCACTTATGAATAATTTGCAAGAGGTTTTTGACACGGATAGTGCGAGGAGTCTTTCACCAGGATGTATTTCGACATCAAGTAAATAAAAAATTGAATCTGGTGAAGTAATAATAAGATGATCATAGTTAAAGCGCTGCATTTGTTCTCTAATTCGTGTCAAGCGATCTAAATTCATTTAAAGGTCTCCTTCAAAAGATATTATTGATACCGTATTTAATTATACACGTTTAAAAAGGGTCTTGTACATAACCAAAAAAGTAAAAACCTCAAATCAATGCGTAGGCATGATCTGAGGTTCTATTTGGTGCCGAAGGCGGGGGTCGAACCCGCACGAGTGTTACCTCTCCGGATTTTGAGTCCGGCGCGTCTGCCAATTCCACCACTTCGGCCGGCAACTATTTTATATTAACATAAGACCTTCAAATTGACAATAATTAATTCGTGTTTTTATTAATTATTTTAGAACCCTAATAAAAGCGATTTGGTTTAATCAACCACATAGGTCATATATTTTTTATAATCTGTCGTAGCGCATTCAAGCGTTAATAAAGTAGTGAACTCTTCATATTTAATATCTAATATATTAGCATAATCATTTAAATATGAAAATAGCTTACCTTCGTCATATGGAATAGCCATTTTACAAGTAATGTAATCCGTAAAGACGATGGCTTTTATTTTATCAATTAACGGATCTAACCCTTTTTTTTGTTTCGCCGAAATATAGACTGCATCTTTTTCTGCCTCTGGTGGATTGATTGTTGCAAGATCTACTTTATTGTAAACTTGAATCATTGGTATTTGATCGGCACCGATTTCTTTAAGCGTCTCCATTGTGACAGCCATTTGACGTGTATGGTTTTCATTTGAAAAATCGATAACATGTAGCAATAAATCTGCATTTTTCACTTCATCAAGCGTCGCTCTAAACGCTTTTACGAGATCGTGTGGCAATTCACTAACGAAACCCACTGTATCAGATAATGTAAATCGCTTATTATCCGGCAATTTTATCTGTCTAACGGATGTTTCAAGTGTCGCAAACAACATATCTTTTTCAAATACGCGTTTTGAGTCGTTTTTAGTGTAAATGTCCACCATCGCATTCATAAGTGTTGACTTGCCTGCATTGGTATACCCTACCAAAGCGATATTCGGCAGGTCAGACTCAGCACGTCTTTTACGTTGTGTATTGCGCTCCGTACCTATAAGCTCAATCTCTTTATTGAGTTCATGAATTTTCTGCTCTACTTTTCTACGGTCGAGTTCAAGTTTTTTCTCCCCGACCCCTTTATTTTTTGTCCCCACACCGCCACTTTGCCTGCCAAGGGATTCATAAGAGCCGATCAGTCTTGGTAACAGATATTGAAGATGTGCGGCTTCAACTTGAAGTTTCGCTTCACGCGTCTTGGCTCTTTTGTCAAATATTTCTAAAATCAAGTTCGTTCGATCAACAACGCGTATGTTTAACTCTTTTTCCAAATTCCTAAGTTGTGAAGGCGTCAATTCGTGATTAAAAACGACGAGATCCGCATCATAAGCTTCAATTGCAATTCTAACATCATCGACTTTACCTGAGCCAATATAAAACTGCGGCTGAGCGCGGCGTAAATTTTGATCAATTCTTCCAACCACGCGAATATTACAAGCCTGTGCTAAATTATCAAGTTCTTCCATTGAATCTTCAAAATCCACTCGGGCGTTTAAGTTTACACCGACGATAATTGCTTTTTCAAAATCCATTTTTTGTGTCATTTAGATCTCCTTTCGGTGCATCTCGGTGATAAATTCCGAAAAAGTGTCACCTAAAAAAGTGGCTGGTAATCGTGTGCTTATCAATTAAAAGATTATCATTTTATTGGTTCAATCTTCTCAAGAATTGCCTCAGTAGAAAGCCAAGCAGATGCATCAAATCGTTTGAGCAAATAGAGGCTGTTTGGATCTTTTGTAATCAGATTCATCCCTTCATCAACAGTAACTGAGCCAAGATAACCATTCTCACGGATTAATCCTTCTGTATGGGCGTTATAATAACCATATGGATACGTAAAAATCAATGGCTTTACTTGAAGATTTTCAAGCATTTTACTTTGCATGAAACCATCATCTGCCTTAAACAACTGTAAATAGTCAAAGACGTCTTCGTCAGATTTCTGTAGGACGCCAAGCCTTGCATTCACATCGGTTTGAACATCGTGAAGCTGATAAGAATGCGTTTGGAATTCGATAACCCCTGAATCCAACATATCTTTCGCCTGTGTCCATGTAAAATGTGGCAAAATGGCACGATTATTGACAGTATCATAATCGAGACCAACAGACCAACCAATCATAGAGATGACTGCCTTCATATTGCGTGCTTTTAACAAGGGATAAGCAATTTCATAGTTACTCTGATAGCCGTCATCAAAAGTGATGATAAGCGGTTTTTCTGGTAAAGGTATATTATCATAGACGTAGTTGATCAAGTCCACATACTGTATCGTTGTAAACCCAGCGTTCTTATAGGCATCCAGATCCGATTCAAATTTTTCAGCCGTAATGTTGTTCGAACTGTCCTTATCATAGATGAGGTGGTGGTACATGACGATTGGCACCTGCACAGGTGCAACGTCTTCAAAGGTAACACGTCTCGACAACATCGTGGCAAGTCGTGTTTCCACATTTTCTGCAGTTGTCAAATGACCAAAATCGGATATAGGTAACCCTTTTTCATCAAACATTTTTTGAATCATCAAATCGCCAAGAAAATTTCTGTAATGCATTTTATCATAGAAATTTCGCGCATCGTATGAAAGACTGTTGTAGCCAGTAAAATCCCAAAAATCAGTGACACTTGCAAGGCCACGCCACAACTTTTGTATATCTTCTGTTGCATAGCGATCCATTTCTTTATAGTAAGTTGGCGCGGCAACAAATGTAAATTGAATGCCTCGCGCTTCTAAATACATTTTAATCCGTTCGAGAGCCGCAACATTATCATCGATTGCTGTTCCATAAAGCGCCCATAGTGGCTCATTGAAATCAGGATATTTGATTAAGAATTCTTCTAACGTACCCAGTTCTTCTGAATCTCTCACACCCTTGTTGTACACACCTGTTTCCGGTATGAAAGTTGAATAAGCAAGTGGGTCAAACCCCCTCCGGACAAGTCCTTCTAGCTTTTTAAAAGCATGTTCTAAATTAAGCGTCAAGTATTTCGAGTAATACTTAAAAGCATTTCCTGAAATGACTTTTTCACTCATTTCAGTGTTGATATTTCTTGGGCTTTGATCATAATGATCGATTTCTTGCATACTCATATGAAGGACGATATTTTTTACTTCATAATTTTCTACTAAGTAATGTATGGTCTTTTCATAATCGTAAAAATCCCCCCCATACATCAGCATATTATAGAAGGAAGACCCTTCAAAATAGTTGTTTAATAGCGTTGGTGACAATGAGCTCGATTTAGACCCTCCAATAATATAGGAATTATACGCTTCATGATGTGTTTCAAGATAGGCTATTTTTGCAACCCTTGGGTTGTTGTTCATATTGTATGCGTAGAAGTTCAAGAATTTGTCACCAAAGACGCCAAAAGGATCTAAAATAAAATTGAAGCCAAATATAAGGATACAGCTAACGAGTGCCGTTATAATGACATATTTGAACCATTTAATGGGTTTCATAAACACCTCTTAACTAGAATTGAAAATATAAAAAGTCCGCGACATTTGACATTTGGAATATTGAAAGTGTGAGTAAAATGCCAGTGATGATCGCATATTTTTTTGAAAATGTAAAGTCTTCAGTAATCTGAGTTGTGTTTTTCATGAAAAATACAATGATAAGACTCACGGCAAGGACACCCATGACGTATGCATTTGTGATGATAAAATCAAGGCCGTCCATGAGTATAGCACTTTTAGCCCAACCATTAAATACCCTTAAATCGACCATCTTCTTCAAAACAATAAGTGCTTCAGTTGTTGAACTTGCAACAAAGATGACACGTGTCCCTATTATACCAATGAACGTAAGTGCCCAGGCGAGTAATGAAGGCAATGCCCATTTTCGGCGCGTCATAAAATGCGCACAACAGACAAATAAGCCGTTGATTGCACCCCATAAAACAAAGCGCCACCCTGCCCCATGCCAGAAGCCGGAGACGAGAAAGGTTAACATGACTGCGGCATAAAAACGCAAAGAACCCGCACCACTTTTATAGACGGATCTAAAGATATAGTCGGATAAGAATTTTGACAATGAAATATGCCACCTTCTCCAGTAATCTCTAAAATTACGAGATTTATACGGCGAATTGAAATTTTGTGGCAAATGAATGTTAAAAAAGAGACCAAGGCCAATCGCCATATCGGCATAGCCAGAAAGATCAAAATAATATGAAATCGTGTAAGCCAAAACAGAGGCATTCGCTTGAAAAAAGCCTGCACTATTGACATCAACAAAAAAAGTTTGTGCAAATCCCGTTAAAGGATCGGCCAGCATCACTTTTTTTGCACAACCTATTGAAAAAATAAAGAGGCCAAGCATAATATGCGTCATGTTGAACTTTAAATTTTCTGGATTTTCAAATTGAGGCACAACATCGCTATGGTGAATGATCGGACCAACGATGAGCTGTGGGAAAAACGTAATAAAAAGAAGGTAATTCACCATTGAATATTCTTTAGTCTCACCCCTATAGCAATCCACAATATAGGCAATTAGTTGGAATGTGAAAAAAGAAATACCAATCGGTAAAGCAATTTCTATTAAACTGAAACTAGCCGAAAACAATACATTGATATTTTCAAGAAAAAAATCGACGTATTTAAAATAACCAAGTAATGCAATGTTTTCAAATAAACCAATCGCAAAGATCAGTTTTTTTCTACCCTGTGACTTTTGCCTAATGATGGCTGTGCCAATCATATAATTGAAAAACACAGTGAAAATAAAAAATGGGAGAAAATTCATGCTACCTTGCGCATAAAAATAGAAGGAAGACAATACTAACCAATATTTTGATAGTGTCTGTTTGCCAACGTAGTTTAAACTATAATAACCTGCAAAAACAATGGCTAAAAATCCTAAAAAGCTATATGAAGAAAATATCATACTGCGTCACCTTTCATTTTTCATCAGAAAAAATACAGCTGTTATGCTGTATTATAAGTAGAATTCCACTTTTATTACTTTTCCAATGATTTTTATATTTTTGATATCAACTTCCGTTTCTGATTCATAAGGTCCTCTTGAGAAAAGAACTTTATTATTTTGACTCTTGACCAGTTGTCTAATCATTTTCTTTTGTCCAAATTCAAAATAATAGATGCCTTGAGATTGAATGTCACCCATCAACTGAATCGTCAAGATGTCCCCTTTGGCAATTCGAAGCTTAGGCATTTCTGAGTCAGTTACTTTAACAAAACCGATTTTTTCGTGATGGACACCTTCAATTTTTTTACCAATAATGGAAAGCTCTTTGGAAGACACCTCTATGCCGCGTATTTCTTCTATGACTGGAAAATTCTTTATGATGCCTGAAAGTGCACCTGACCATGCGTCATTAGGGGTGATGCCTAAATCATGGGATTTAGGCGGTGACTGCTTTAAAACAGGATTTAAAACGGGTTTGACAGCGACCGGCTCAGCCGGAACGTCTTGGAAAAAATCAACTTTCTCGCCTAATATTTTTAGGATCTCCTCAGCAATTTTTTCATTAATCACTTTTTTCCCTGATTCTATTTGAAGGATATAGTTTAAATTTTGACCACACGCTTGAGCCAATTCCTTTTCAGTCATTTTAGCTTTTAAGCGCGCTTCCTTTATTTTTATTGCCAATCTATTCATAGACACCTCACTATATATTGATGGCAATTGCAATGAAAGCTGCATTCACCATACCTATTCTATGATAGTATAATCTCACACATTTTACAATTAAATTAGGATTAAATTAACTTGACATTAATACCCTACGGGGGTATTATAGTGTTGATGATACCCCTAGGGGGTATATTGATAAATTGAAATCACATTGCTTAACCTTCGCTTATAAATCGATTGAGGTGATTGCATACAGTTTATGCAATTTTAATATTTTAACACAATAGGAGATGCTATGAAAACAGAAGTTTATCAAATCGGTGGAATGACATGTGCTTCCTGCTCCAGCGCTGTTGAGCGTGTGACAAACAAACTTGAAGGCGTTGACCTTTCCACAGTCAACCTTTCTACAGAAAAAATGACGATCACATATGATGAAGGTATTATTAGTGAAGATCGAATCATTGAAGTTGTTAAAAAAGCTGGCTATGAAGCCGCTTTAGAAAAACACGAGAAGACAATTTCTATGCCAATAGAGGGTATGACTTGCGCCTCTTGTAGTCAAGCCATTGAAAGAAAACTCGGTAAACAAGCAGGAATCTCTAAGATATCTGTCAATCTTGCAACCGAAACAGCACAGATTGTCTACAATCCTGACAAAGTTAGATTATCAGAAATCAAACTACAAATCACCAAATTGGGTTATACGCCTAAAGAAATCGAAGTTAAACGCAATATTGACGAAGATCGTATAAAAAAGGAAAATGAAATTAAAAAGATGAAGCAGAAGCTGATTTTAGCCGCCATTTTTACATTACCATTATTCTATATCGCAATGGTTCCTATGCTCACTTTTATAAATTTACCGTTTCCTATGATCTTATCTCCTATGAACTACCCTTTGAATTTTGCAATCGTTCAAATGATCCTTGTCCTTCCAGTTATTTGGGCAGGAAGAAAGTTTTATACGGTTGGCTATAAGCAAATTTGGCATAAGTCTCCCAATATGGATTCATTAATTGCTATTGGTACATCTGCAGCACTTTTCTACAGCTATTTCTCAGTCTATCAAATTTTGATAGGCGATAATATGGCAGCTGAGCATATGTATTTTGAAACGGCAGGTGTTATCATCACACTGATCTTACTCGGCAAAACCTTAGAAACCATATCAAAAGGCAAGACGTCAGAAGCGATCAAGAAACTGATTGGGTTAACGCCAAAAACAGCGATTGTGTTAAATGGCAATCAAGAAATTGAAATGCCTGTTGAGGAAATAGAAATCGGAGATATCATCATCGTAAAACCTGGTGGTAAAATTGCAATAGATGGCATGGTCGTCGATGGCTACTCCACCGTTGATGAATCCATGCTAACGGGCGAAAGCATGCCTGTCGATAAAAAGATCGATGATCCGGTATATGGTGCAAGTATCAATAAAACGGGTATTTTAAAATATAAAGCGACAAAAGTTGGCGATGAAACAGCACTTGCGCAAATTATCAAACTCGTAGAACAAGCACAAGGTAGTAAAGCCCCTATCGCGCGTATGGCTGACATCATCTCTGGTTACTTTGTCCCAATCGTCTTTGTCATCGCAACGCTAACAGCGCTTGCTTGGCTCATCTCTGGTCAAGATATTGTCTTTACTCTAAAAATCTTCATAGCAATCCTCGTTATCGCATGTCCTTGTGCACTTGGACTTGCAACACCTACTGCAATAATGGTGGGAACGGGTAAAGGCGCTGAACTTGGCATACTCGTAAAAAGTGGTGAAGCACTAGAAACAGCCCATAAAATAGATACGATTATCTTTGATAAAACAGGGACACTCACAAAAGGCAAACCAGAAGTAACAAATGTTATTGCTTTCGAACCTTTCACGGAATCAGAAGTTTTAAAAATGGCATATTCTGCTGAATACGGCAGCGAGCATCCACTCGCACTGGCCATTGTTAAAAAAGGGCAAGAAGCAAACCTTACTCGCATCGAATTAACAAAATTTGAGGAAATACCAGGTCATGGCCTTCAAGCAACTGCAGATGGCAAAATCATCTCACTTGGCAATATTAAGCTGATGAAAATGAACCAAATCGCCTATGAACACGGGCTCGATAATTTTAATGCAACTGCCGAAGAAGGCAAAACACCTATGTTCTTAGCCATTGACAACCAACTTGCAGGCATTATCGCTGCTGCCGATGTCTTAAAAGATAACAGCATTGAAGCCATTAAAAGACTTCATAAAATGAACATTAAAACCATCATGATCACAGGTGATCACGAAAAAACCGCTCGTGCTATTGCCAAGACGGTTGGTATTGATGACGTACTTGCCGAAGTGTTGCCAGGCGATAAAGCCTCTTCTGTTAAAGCGCTTCAAGAAAATGGTCGAGTGGTTGCTATGGTTGGCGATGGTATCAATGATGCACCTGCACTTGCACAAGCAGATATTGGTATTGCAATCGGTTCAGGAACAGATGTCGCGATTGAATCTGCTGACATCGTCCTCATGAAGAGCGACCTACTAGATGTCGTGAGCGCCATCGCACTTAGTAGAGCAACGATTCGAAATATCAAGCAAAATCTATTTTGGGCATTTATCTACAACATAATTGGCATTCCAGTTGCTGGCGGTCTTTTGTACCTCTTCGGTGGCCCATTACTCAATCCAGTCATAGCCGCTGGTGCGATGTCCATGAGTTCTGTTTCAGTCCTTACGAACGCGCTGAGATTGAAAACTTTCAAAGTCAATTAAAACGATTAGGAGGCCTATTATGAACATAGATGAAAACAATCCTATTGAATCATTAGATAATGATCATCACGACCATTCACAGGGTAGTCACACCTGCAACTGCAATCGAACAACGCATCGCACGGATAAAGAACGCAAAGCACTGGTCAATCGATGCAGTCGAATTGAAGGTCAAATCCGAGGCGTCAAAGGAATGCTAGACAAAGACGTTTATTGTGATGATATCCTCAATCAAATCGCTGCAGCACAGTCAGCTCTTAATGCACTAAGCCGCGTAATCCTCGAACGTCATATGAAAACTTGCATAATTGATCGCATACAATCTGGCGATTCTGAAGTAATCGATGAATTGATGGTTACCGTTAACCGCATGATGAAATAAATTGAACATTAAATAAATGAAACCCAGAAAGCCTGCATAAGTCGCTTTCTGGGTTTTTACATGTTATTAAGTAAATCCGTTCAATTATTTCGTCGAATCCCTTTCAATCAAATTAGTTCCAACAATATAGTGATTAACCGTGTTTTCAATGCCTTCTAGTGACTTAATCAAGAGTTTTGCAGCATTATATCCGAGGTCTTCTGCCTTAATATCCACTGAAGTTAACGATGGAATCTGATACGCCGAAAGCGTAATATTGTTAAAGCCAGTCACCTTCACTTTTAGATCATTCTCTCTAATAAATTTGAGTGCGCCAAAACCAAGAAGGTCATCTGTTGTAACTACGGCGTGTGGGATGCGCTGCTTGCAAATTTCAAGCATTGCATTATAGCCGTATTCTTCTGTAAAATCTCGTGTTTCATAAATCAAATCATCATTTACGGTCAGATTTCTAAGTTCTAGTGCACGTTTATAGCCTTCAAGTCGATCTTTTGAAAAAATATACTTTTGAGGCCCTCCAATAAATGCAATATCTTGACACCCCTTCTGAATCAAAGTGTTTACAAGATTATATGTCGCTTGAAAATTATCGTTATCCACCCACATGATGTCATGAATATTATAAGGTCTGCCTACGACCACAAATGGAAAAGCTTCATGGTTCAAATAGTCAATACACAAATCATTCTCATATGCGGTTAATAAAATAATCCCGTCAACCCATTTTGAGTTAACGAATTCATGGACGAATTTCAGTTCTTCCTCTGGACTTGCCCCATAGTTAAACATAATCTTATAATTTTTTTTCTGTGCATAAATGCTTATTCCCCGCATGGCCTGTATAAAGAAAGGGTTTTTAAATAAATTTTCATCTTGATTTGGAATAATCAAACCAAGTGTTTTTGTAGAGGCATTGGCTAAGTTTCTTGCAATCGCATTTGGCTTATATTTGAGTTCTTCCATTGCAGCATATACAAGCTTTTTTGTTGCTTCACTAATGCGTGGGCTTTGAGATATAACTCTAGAGACCGTTGATGGTGATACATTTGCTAGCTTAGCAACATCTTTTATTGTAATTGCCATATTACATCACTTCCTTAATTTCAAATTATTGACTAATTGATTCTCTCACCGGTTTCAGTACTGAAAAAGTGAATGGATTCTACATCAAAGCCAAAAGAATGCAGTTCATCCTCTGCGTATTTAAAATGGCCCGGTGTTGAAATAACAAGCTCAGAACCATCATTTAAGCGCGCATATAAAATTTTCTCCTTGCCAAGCATTTCGACAACATCAATCGTTGCATCAAATGTATCACCAAATTGACCACCACTCTCGAACCGTTCTGGTCTAATGCCAACAGAAACATCTTTGCCTTCATAAGCTGCAAGTTTTACAGCATCCGCTTTACATGGCGTAATCACAATCAACCCATGATTGGCAATAAATTTACCTTTCTCAATTTTACCTTCGACGATGTTCATCGTTGGTGAACCAATAAATTTAGCGACAAAAATATTTTCAGGACGGTTGTAAAATTCGTCTGGTTTACCCGCTTGCTGAATTTTTCCATCATTCATAAGAACGATTTTTGTTGCCATGGTCATGGCTTCTGTTTGATCATGTGTCACATAAATAGACGTTGTACCAAGTGATTTATGAAGCCTTACAAGCTCAACGCGCATATGTTCACGTAATTTTGCATCAAGGTTTGACAGTGGCTCGTCCATTAAGAAGACACTGGGTTTTCTAACCATGGCGCGGCCAAGGGCAACCCTTTGTCGTTGACCACCCGATATATCAGATGGTTTTGAGTAGAGGTACTCTTTAATTTGAAGCAGTTCAGCGGCTTCTATAACGCGCTCATCAATAATCTTTTTTCTCTCTTTTCTCATAGATAGCGAAAAAGCCATATTGTCATAAACCGTCATATGTGGATAAAGGGCATAGGATTGGAATACCATCGCAATATCTCTGTCTTTAGAAGGCACTTTGTTCATACGCTTGTCATTAAAAAACAAATCGCCTTCAGTAATTGAATTCAGACCCGCAATCATACGTAACAATGTGGTTTTACCACATCCTGATGGGCCCAAAATGACACAAAAATCTTTATCTTCTATTTCTAAATTGATATCTTTTAAGGTGAATTCTTCGCGACCTTCATATTTTTTTCCGATATTTTTAAGAACGACGTTCATTTTATCCTCCTATTAACAAAATCGTTTATTTTAGAAAATTGTTTTACACCTACTGTCTGTTTGATTAGCCCTTAACTGAACCTTGAGATAAGCCAGAAACCAATTGCTTTTGAAGAACAATGAAAAGTGCAACAATTGGTACAGCGGTTAATAGCCCACCCGCTGCAAAAGCCGGTTGATTCATAATTCTAAAATCGTTGATCAATGTAAATAGACCTGCGGCAAGTGTGTAAGAATCCGGACTTGTCAGTAAAACTCTTGGTAAAAGATAATCCATAAAAGGACCAATAAACGACCACAGTGCAATGATTGCAAGCATCGGTTTTGCAATTGGCATAATGATTAATCGATAGACCTGCATGCTTGAACAACCGTCGATACGAGCAGCATCGTCCAACTCAGTTGAGATGGAATCAATATAGCCTTTCAGAATAAACGTATTGCCTGCAATCCCGCCTCCAGAGTATATGAGTATGAGCATCATTTGTCTCGAAAAAACAGGTATGAGAGAAGATAAAATTGAATGCATTGTAAAATATGCTGTGATACCTGCAAATGCAGGAATCGTTTGAATGAGCATGATGGCCATCAAGGAAGCTTTTCGACCTTTAAATCGATACCTTGAATACGCAAACCCAGTAAAACTAACGATGAGTAGCGTCAGAATCGCTGTTATGGATGCAATGAATATCGTATTTTTTACCCAAGTTAAATAAAGGGTTTTCGTAAAGAGATATTCAAAGTGTTTGAGTGAAAAAGCAAATGGGTTATTAACCGTCAAATATTGTTCTTGTTTGCCATTAAAAGCAGAAATCACCATTTGTAAAAGTGGCCATAAAACTGCAATTGTCCATGCCAGCAACACAACATAGGATAAAAAGAGCATTAATTTCCCAATATTACTAAGGGGTTGTTTGTCGGATAGGTAAAGTTTATTTTTCTTTTTAATGCGTTTCATCATAACCTCTCCTCCTTAAATGCTTTTGAATTTTTAAATCCAATAAAGGCAAACAACATGAGTCCAAGTGAAATGACAATTGTAATGGCAGCACCAATGGATTGGTATTGATTTTCGATGGTTAATTTATAAATATAAGAAATCAATAAATCGGTGCTTCCAGCCAAATTGCCATATTTAGATGGATTAAACGGCCCTCCGCTGTTAAATAGGTATATGATCGAAAAATTATTGAAGTTAAAGGTATATTGCCCAACCAGCAATGGCGCCGTCTGAAACAGTACAATGGGTATTGTAATACGTTTCAATTTTTGCCATTCTGTGGCGCCATCAATCTGAGCAGCCTCATATAAATCGCCAGGTATCGCTTGAAGGACCCCTGTAGAGAGTAAAAACACATAAGAACTGCCAAGCCAAGTCTGCAATAAAATGAGAACAATACGGGATGCAACAGGATCCGTTTTAACCGTTAACCTTACATTGAATAAGTCGTTTATAACCGATGTTATAGCGCCATCTGGTGAAAACATGATGCTGAAGAACATGATTGTGATAAATGCTGGCACTGCCCAAGGCAATAAAAAAACGACTCTAAAGAATGTCTTACCTTTGATACGATCATTATTGGCAATAATTGCAAGTAAAAATCCAGCAGCAATCGCCATCGTTGTTGCAAATATTGTCCAGATTAATGTCCATCCTAAAATGGACCAAAATACAGAACCTGCTAGGCCTGAACCCGTTGCAATTAATTGATAGTTGTCAAGGCCAACCCAATCGAATTTCGCTTGATGTTTTGGATCTCTACCTGTAAACGATAATAAAAGAGTGGTCATAATGGGTACGATGACGATAAATACGGTTACAATTAATGCAGGCACAGAGACTAAATATGGAAATCCATCTTGTTCAACTTTTGAACGCGTTTCAAACCAATTTCTAGGGCGAATCCCTTTTATGGCAGATTTTTCTACATTTAATGTAT